>Ga0307380_10001835_pt1 | contig 30568 bp, 24 predicted proteins | sample UN3MG_FD_202239 | JGI IMG/M metagenome (GOLD analysis project Ga0307380, IMG submission 202239) | Soil microbial communities from Risofladan, Vaasa, Finland - UN-3 | ecosystem: Environmental > Terrestrial > Soil > Coastal area > Acid sulfate soil | place: Finland: Risofladan, Vaasa | collected...
CTCCTTAACGAGCCCGAAGGCAAGATTAATGAGAGTGTTGGGGCTCGAACCCAAGACCTACGGCTTAAAAGGCCGTTGCTCTACCAACTGAGCTACACTCCCAGTATTTTGCATATATATACTACTAAAAGAAGAATTCTGCAAGAAAATTAACTGTAAACTTTATTTACAAGGCATTTGACCGATAATTTCGATTGACTCTGCGACTATATAGTGATAAAATAGATAAGAATTCGGTGCAGAATGAAATGCCCTCATGGTCGATGACCGCGACTTTAGGGCTGGAAGGTTATTGAAAAACCGCGGTCACCGGTCTATGGCAGCGGTGAAGATGGAGGCAGAACATAGTCATGTCTGTGAAAGTTTCTTTTCTACCCTTGATTCTGGTTATATTTTGGGCGGCTTCTGCCTTGCCGGCAGAAAATTCCGGCAATATGACGCTGGTAATCAACGAGCTGATGGCTGACAATACCGGCTCGGCGCGCGATCAGAACGGCGATGACGACGACTGGATCGAGATTTACAACAGCGGCGATTCGGCCGTAAATATCGGCCGAATGTATCTTACGGATAATCAGTCGGCTGCCGCCGGATGGCGTGTGCCCGATAATAATCCGGCTGTGACCACTATTGCCCCAAAGGGCTATCTGCTGATCTGGGCCGATGGCGAGACGAACGAGGGTACGCTGCATGCCGATTTCAAGCTCGGTTCCGACGGCGAGAATATCCGTTTGTTTGCCGCCGACGGTAAAACTCTGATCGATGAGGTGACTTTTGGCTCGCAGGCCGAAGACCGCTCTTACGGCCGGATGCCCGACGGCAGCGGTAACTGGCAGACTCTCGCCGCTCCCACGCCGGGCAAGTCTAACTCGTCGGCGCCCATTTCCGTTGTGATTACGGAGATTATGTACCATCCGTATCATCCGGATCGCGTGCCGGAGGATATCGGCGCCGAATATATAGAGCTTTTCAACCGCGGGTCCGAGCCTGTCAGCCTTTCGGGCTGGCGGATCAGCAACGGCGTGGACTTTGTATTCCCCGATGTGATTCTTGGAGCCGGGGAGTATCTTGTTGTGGCCGCGGATGTAGATATTCTCAAATCCATGTACCCGTGGGTAAGCAACGTTGTCGGCGGCTGGTTGGGCCGGCTGAGCAACAGGGGCGAGTCGGTCGAGATTCTTGACGACGCGGGCGTGCAGATCGACAGGGTCCGATACGCTGACGAGGGTGACTGGATGGTGCGCGAGCTGGGACCCCTGGATCGCGGTCATCGGGGCTGGATGTGGGCTACTGAGCACGATGGCGGCGGCAAATCGCTGGAATTGATAAACGCTGACATGCCGAACGAGTACGGCCAGAACTGGGCCCCAAGCAATCGCAATAACGGCTCGCCCGGGATGAGAAACTCGGTTTCCGATGAGAATGTCGCACCCTTTATTCTGGATGTAACGCATACACCGATTGTCCCGAGGGACAACGATGCAGTAGTAGTCACAGCCCGAATTATGGATGAACTTCGGACAAACATTACTGCGACGCTGCATTATCGAGTTGATGTTTCGGAATATCAGAGTGCAGACGTCTACCCTCATCACGATCCTGCAAGTTACAACAATATTACAATGTTTGATGACGGAGCACACGGTGACGGCGCGGCTAATGACGGTATATATGGAGCGGCGATACCCGCTCAGCGGGATGGTACGATAGTGGAGTTCTATATCGAGACGCGAGACGCCGTCTTCTACTCGCGGACCTGGCCCGCACCGAGCTTCGTAGACGAAATACCGGAGCAGGTGACCAACGCTCTTTATCAGGTGGATAACACCTTTGACGGTTATGCGTCCTGGCAGCCGGGCCGCCAGCCGATTTATTACCTGATAATGACCGAAATGGAACGCGGAAGGCTGGAATACATCGGGACCCATAGCAATTTGTACGGGCCGGACTCGCAGATGAACGCTACGTTAATCAGCGTCGACGGCGTCGATGTGAAGGTTCGTTATAATCTCGGAGTGCGGAATCGCGGGCACGGCACGCGGAACGATCCGCCGAACAACTATCGCCTGAACTTCCCGCACGACCGGCCGTGGAAAGGCGTCACGGCAATCATTTTGAACTCAAAATATACATATTACCAACTGGCAGGCAATACACTTTTCCAGCTCTCGGGACTGCCGCAGCCCGACGTCACGGCCGTGCAGGTTAGAGTCAACGGGCAGAACCTGGCCGAGTCCGGGCAAAGCATGTACGGCTCCTATGTCCACATCGAAGCCATCGACAGTGACTTTGCCGGCAACCATTTTCCGGACAATGCCGGCGGCAACGCTTACAAAGGTATGCGGGACAACGGCCCGGCCGACCTGCAATACCGGGGGTCGAATCCCGACTCTTACCGAAACAGCTATTTCAAGGATACCAACGTGGCCGAGGACGACTGGACAGGTCTGATGGACCTATGCTATGTTATGTCCGAGACACCGGATGACATTTATGTTGAAGAGGTCAAACGCGTTGTTAATGTGGACAAGTGGCTGCGTTTCTTCGCGATCAATGCTCTGCTGGACAACAGCGAAACGTCTCTTGCAAACGGTTATGGCGATGATTACTACCTCTATCAAGGTGTTGAAGATCCACGGTTTGTGCTTATTCAGCACGATCTGGACACTATTTTCGGCCGGAGCGGCAGTACCACCAGCAGCATTTTCCGATCTTCGCCGGTCCAGACCATAGACCGTTTTCTCAAACATCCTGAGTTTATCGGGCGATATTACTTCCACCTTAAAAATCTGATCGAGACAACACTCTCCGAAGAACAGCTCAGGCCGTTTCTGGATGATCTGCTGGGAGATTTTGTTCCGCCCAATGTGATTCAGAATATGATGAATTTCGTTGAGGCACGAAACAGGCATGTCCTTTCGCTGATCCCTTCGGAATTGACCGTCCAGACCGATCTGCCGCAGTCGAACGGATACTTCCAGAGCAGTGCTAACGCTTTTACCCTCTATGGAACCGCCGACTCCGTCAAGACTCGCTCTGTTCTGGTTGACGGTCAGATGGCCGAGTGGTTGCCGGTCGATGGGATGTGGGACTTCGGAGGCGCCTCCGGCGTTACTGAAACACTCATAGGAAGCGGTTCGATCTGGAAATACCTCGACGACGGCTCCGACCAGGGAACGGCACAAGAAGGAACAAACTGGTTTGCCGATTCGAGTTACGACGATACGCTCTGGCTCGAAGGGCCGGCCGAACTTGGATATGGCGATGCGTCTCAGGGCCGGCCCGAAGCGACCGTTGTTAACAGCGGCACGAGCCGGAACTTCTTTATTACGACCTATTTCAGACGCTCGTTTAATATTTACGATGCTTCACAATATTCGAAGCTGCTTTTAAGATTGGTGCGTGACGACGGCGCGGTGGTGTACATCAACGGAGTGGAAGTGGCGCGCAGCAATATGCCCGATGGAGCGGTAGATTTTCTGACCTTAGCCAACAGCAGCGTCGGAGATACGGATGAATATATCTTTTCCGAGTTTACGGTGGACGCGGGCCTGCTGACCAACGGCACCAACATCATCGCGGTCGAGATTCACCAGTCTTCGGCTACGAGCAGCGACATCAGCTTCGATCTCGAACTCAACGGAATCATGCCGTCCGGCGGCTCAGGCACGCTGTGGCCCGGGATCAATCGCATCAATATCAAGGCATTCGACGGTCCCAACGGCATGGGAAATGTGCTGGAAAGTAAATACATAGACGTCTGGTACGATGACGGCGACGTTTCGAATATCTCCGGTACGCTCACTGACGATACGACACTGGATGCTGTTTCCGGCCCGTGGCATGTGACCAGCGACCTGACCGTGCCGGCCGGCACTACGCTGACTATTGAACCGGGAACAACGCTGTTCTTCGATTCCGGCGCAGGTATCGTCGTTCAGCAGGGCGGCTGCCTTATAGCCGATGGCACCGAGGACGAGCGTATCCGGCTTACGCGTGTGCCCGGCAGCAGTTCACGCTGGGATGGAATTCAATTCAACCGGACTATGGAAGATAATTGCCTCTCTTATATAGATATGGAATACGGCGATGACCTGACGCAGGCGGTTAAGATTGATCACACGCAGCTTCTTATCGACAACATGACCTGGACACGAACGAATAAGAACGTTCTTGAAGTAACTCATCCTCACCTGATTGTACGCAACTGCGTTTTTCCTGACCAGGATGACGAAGAAGGAATTTACGGCCAGGGTCTTGCGGCCGGTGAGTATTTGATAATACGGGGAAATACGTTTGGACGCCCGAGCGGATATCAGGATGTAATCGATTTTTCAGATTGTCATCTGCCGGGGCCGATCATACAAATATATGACAATGTCTTTCTCGGTGGTGAGGACGACGGTCTCGACTTAGACAATGCCGATGCTTGCATCGAGGGCAATCTATTCATAAATTTCCTCGGCGGAAGCGGTACGGGCACCGCCAATGCCATAGCGGCTGACCAGGGCAGCTATATCATTTTGAACCGGAATATCTTTTTCAATAATATCAACGCAGTGCTTCTCAAGGGTTACGCCGAAATGCACGCTGAGAACAATACCTTTGTGGAACATGCTAATACCGTAATCAACTTTAGCGAATCAGGCTCTACTCCGGGTAGAAGCGCCAACATGGACGGGAATATTTTCTGGAACAATACTAATGTATTCCAAAATGTTGATGGACAGGTGGAGTTGTCCGCAGACCATTCGATCCTTCCGGCCGAGTGGCATTCTCTCGGCGTTGGCAATATTGATGCCGATCCGGTTTTTGTCGATGCCGGGACGGACTTCCGCCTCAAAGGCGGTTCGGCAGCCATCGGCACAGGGCCGTGCGGCCTGGATATGGGCGCCTACGTGCCGGCCGGTGCCGCTATCTGTGGCGAGCCTGATGAGATCACATATCGTACGGATGCCACGCTTATCGTCGGCGGGCCGGGCATTACGCATTACAAATACAGCCTCAACAGCGAACCCTGGAGCGAAGAGCTGCCGGTGGATACGCCCATCGTGTTTAATAATCTTTCCAACGGCCAATCCTATACCGTTTACGTCATCGGCAAAAATTCGGCCGGCTTCTGGCAAAGCGAAGATGAGCCGACCGCCTCGCGCACATGGACCATCGACACATCTTATTCGAAGCTGGTAATCAACGAAGTGCTGGCGATTAACAGCACGACTCTCGACAGGGGCGGGGCCTTTCCCGACCTGATAGAGTTGTATTACGATGGCCCCGCCTCGCTGAGCCTGTCCGGCGTTAGCATCACGGACAACCCGGACGAGCCGGGGAAATTTGTCATGCCGGCAGGGACATCCATCCAGCCGGGCCGATACCTCGTACTATACGCCGACTCCGATACGACCAGCTCCGGCATCCATTTGGGCTTTGCCCTTAACGGCGACGGCGAGGGTGTCTATCTCTATAACGCCGGCGGCCAACTGCTCGATTCGATTGAGTTCGGCCTGCAGTTACCGGACCTGTCCATCGGCAGAATCGGAAACACCGGCCTGTGGACCCTGACTGTGCCGACCTTTGGCCAGGCCAATATCAATCAGCCGCTCGGCTATCAGAAGACACTAAGGATAAACGAATGGCTCGCCGACAGTCTTGTGCTGTTCGAGGATGACTTTATCGAACTGTATAATCCTCAGATTTGCCCGGTTGATTTGACCGGCCTGTACCTGACCGACAATCCCGTCACTCAGCCTGATAAATATCCGCTCGGCTCGCTGAGCTTCATCGCCGGCGAGGGTTTCGCCGTGTTCAGGGCGGACAACAGCAATCGGCCCGGTCACGTGGATTTCAGGCTCTCGGCCGACAATGAAATGATCGCCCTGTTCGACGCCGGGCTTAACCAGATCGACAAGGTCCTCTACGGACCGCAGACCACCGATATCTCCTACGGCAGGGTACCCGATGGGACGGAGAGTTTCCAGTTCTTCGAGCTGCCCACACCCGGCATTGCCAATCCGTTGATCGGACCGGCTACGGAGATATTAACCACCATTGTGCCCGAGGATGTCAACAAGCGAGTGTTGGTTCCGACCGAAGATATCGGCGAGGAATGGAGAACGGAAATCCATTTTGACGATTCGGCATGGGAGCTCTGCACCGGCAGTCCCGGCGGGGTAGGCTTTGAAAGAACGTCCGGTTATCAGGACTTCTTAAGCATCGACCTGCAGCAACAAATGTATGCTACGAATGCAACCTGCTATATCCGCATCTCATTCACCGTTGGAGCCGATGATATAAGCGGACTAAGCAGGCTGGTACTGAAAGTGCGGTACGATGACGGCTTTGTCGCCTATCTGAACGGGGTTGAAGTGGCCGAACGTAATTTTGATGGCACACCGGCCTGGGATTCCCACGCAAGCTCCAGCCATTCGGATTCCGCCGCAGTAGTCTTCGAGGACATCGATATCTCCGAGTTCATCGGTCATCTCAAGCGTGGCGACAACGTGCTTGCCATCCAGGGTATGAACGCATCTTCAACCAGCTCCGACATGCTCATCAGTGCCGAGCTTGACGGGGTCGTCACGATGTCAACCGATGATTTCCCATACACTAATGCCTTGGCGCTTCTGGACGGCCTGCGTGTGACCGAGTTGATGTACCACGCCGCCGACGGCAGCAGCTACGACTATATCGAGCTGCAGAATGTCGGCGAGACAACTCTGAACCTGACCGGCGTTCGCTTGAGCGACGGGATTGACTTTACGTTCGGCCAGATGCTGCTTGAACCGGGCCGATACATCGTGGTTGTCAAAAACCTCACGGCTTTCCGGTCGACCTACGGCACGGGCGTCAACGTGGCGGGCGAATATTCCGGCAACCTGAGCAACGGCGGCGAAAGAATCGTTCTGAGCATTCCATCGCCTCTGGACGCTGCTATACTGCGATTCGAGTACGCCGATACATGGTATCCGGCAACCGATGGTGACGGCAGCTCGCTTGCGATTAATGACCCGCTCACTCACCCGGCGACTTTGAGTCGATCCGAGAGCTGGCACCAGGCCACTCCCTCCCCGGGCGAGCTTTGAAAACTCAGTGTTCGCGGATTCGGTATGAAATTGACAATATTATTGATTCGGCCGCGAGAATGATTACAATTTTGGTTAGGATCGAAATTAGTCCGAAGGTTTGATTTGCAAAACCGAGGCAGCAGGCCCTGGTTTCGGATCGGCGAAATGTAGCTTTGGATATGGATGGCGGTCCCGGAGAGGATGCCTTACGGCGGAGTCACGGAGTCACAAGGATGGTTGTTTTGGTGGGAATTGACGAGGCTGGTTTTGGACCGATCCTCGGGCCGTTAGTCGTATCATCGAGCATTTTTTCCCTTCCGCATAATCTTCTGACATCCGACTTGTGGCAGATTTTAAGTAAAAGCGTCAGCGACAGGCGGAAACGGCTTGCAGGCAGATTACTCATTACCGATAGCAAAAAGGCTTACAGTCGGGCGTCCGGAATCAGGCATCTGGAACGGACGGTCCTGACTGTTTTGAAATGTCTTGGTAAAGAGCCGGCGACGCTGACCGAACTTTTAGAACTATTATGTCCGAGCTGCCTTGAGCGGTTAAGCGGCTATCCCTGGTATAAAGATATCGGGGATTATTCTCTTTCGACTGATACGGCTGATAAGGAAATTGCCTCGGCGGTGCTGGCCGATGACCTGACCTCAAACGGTATCGAGCTGCTCGAGCTGAAAAGCTGCTGTCTGGACGTTGCATACTATAACAAAATGGTGGCTGCCGTGAAGAACAAGGCGAATGTTCTTTTCAGTGCTACCTGCAGCCTCATCAAGGTTGCTTATGACAACTTTGCAGATGACGATTTGCAAATTATCGTCGACCGGCAGGGCGGGCGGGTCCACTATCGCAAGAACCTGCAGCGGATGTTCGGCGATATGGAATTGAAGATTCTCCGAGAGAGCCCGGCGACCAGCAGCTATGAATTGCAGGCCGACGGCAAAGCGATGCGCATGCATTTTGTCGTCGGCGCCGACGGGCGATTTTTGCCGGTCTCGCTGGCATCGATGGTTAGCAAATATCTCAGGGAGCTTCTTGTCGGCAATATAAACCGTTACTTCGCCGGCTTCAGTGACGACTTGAAACCGACGGCAGGGTACTGGAAGGACGGTTTGCGTTTTATCGAGGATTTAAAAACCAGTCTGCCTCACGTTCGGTTCGACAGCGATCAGTTGATTCGCTCTCGTTGATAACGACCGAGGCACGGCATAAAACAATGTTCTAAAGTGTAGGCTTCTGCTATCGCTTCGATACTGATGCAGGTCGGTGGAGCGGCAGTGACGTGGTGACACGGCAATTAACGCTGCTGCAATTCTTCGGTGAGCAGGCGGATGTGACGGTTCTCTTCTTTGATAATCTTATCGATGGTTTCTTCGCTGGCCGGGTCACGGGCGAAGTCCTTCAATCCGCGATAGAAGAAGATCGCTTCTTTCGAACGCCTGATGGCATCCTTGAATATCTCCTTCCTGTTTTCACGGTCGAGCGGCCCTTTTAGCGAGCCCGGCGTAGTCGCAAACACGGCAAGACCCGCCATTACATCGGGATTGGACAAGACATAATTATTAGGATCGAAAGTTCCGAATTCGCCGGTCTGTTCGGAAAACCGTTTTCTCCTTTGCGCGAGGATCTTTTCGTGCCTGGCTTTCCATGTAGCGAGTTTGTAGCAGGTATCGCGAATTTCCATGTCATCGAACAGCTCCGCCGTTTTGAGGTAGAACTTAGCGCCGTTGTGTTCGATCTTTTCGGCTATTTGGAGAACCTCAAAGACGTTAAATTTAGTCTCCATTACTCCACCTTCCCAAAAAGCCTTATTCTTTCATAATTTGCCGTATCCGCTCAACCGATGATTGCCATTGCTGCAGATGCTTCCACAAGTTTAAACATGCCTCCGCGACAGCGCCGAGCAAAAACAAAAACCGTTTATAGCGACAGATTCCGCATCAAGTACGAAATTACAATCCCTAAGACCACAGGTGGCAGAGCAGTACGCGGCTAAGCCTTTATATCATTAAAATACCAGATTCATCCTGCAAGTTCAATCACATCGGCATAGTTTTTTAAAAATAATTCGATATGGAAATCACAATTCAATTGCTTATAGTTTCTGTCTGTCCGTCCCATCCCCGATACCAGGTTTTTATTCGTTGATTTTCAGGACGGCGGCGGCGCGGAGTTTGGAATTCTTAATCGAGCAAAGCACTTCGTTGGCCTGCCCTAATGGGAATTCCTCGATTGTGGGGTCTATAGGTATCCGGGCTGCAAGAGGCAGGAATTCTTCCGCATCCTGACGCGTAACATTGGCGACGGACTTTATTTCTTTTTCGAGCCAGAGATATTCGGCATAATCGAGCGATGGAACGGGAGTTTCTTTGCGAATGGCGTTTATTATCAACCGGCCGCCTCTTTCCAGAACGCCGAGGGCATCTCGGACGCATTCTCCGACCGGCGTGAAATCCATAATTTTATTTAGCTTCTCCGGCGGCTTATCGCCGGATAAGCCCGTCCAGACGGCACCGAGGCTTATAGCTAACTCGGCGTGCCGGGCTGTTTTCGTAAAAACAAAGACCGGGCTGTTCGGGAACTTGTATTTGATTATCTGGATTACAATGTGGGCCGATGCTCCGAAACCGAAAAGGCCGATCTTCTGGCCGTCCGTTATATCCGCAAGCCTGAGTGTGCGATATCCGATTACGCCGGCACATAAAAGCGGGGCGGCTTGTGAGTCTGAAAACCGCTCGGGGATCGGATAAGCGAAATCCTTGCCGATAACCATAAATTCTGCATAGCCGCCATTGGCGTCTTTGCCGGTCCATTTGGCCCGGCCGCAGAGGTTTTCGCTGCCTGTTCGGCAAAAGTCACATTCGCCGCAACTGGAAAAAAGCCAGGTGATTCCCACCCTGTCGCCGATTTGATATTTCGTTACGGCTTTGCCCTTATCAACGACCTTTCCCACGACCTGATGGCCGGGAACGATTGGCGACTTTGTGGGCTTAAGCCTGCCCTCGGCTTCATCGAGGTCGGTATGGCAGGCACCGCATACTGAGACCTCGACAAGGATTTGATCGTCGTTGGGAGTGGGAGCCGGCAAATCAGCAAGTCTTAAAGGCTTCTCTTCGATTGGCGATTGTCCATCCAAAATCATCGCCTTCATTGTAATGTTTCCTTTTCAAGCCGGCGTGCAAAAACTTCATAGCTGTCCCTGCCGAAAAGACAAAAGACAACCTTTTCCAGGCCGGTTTGGCCTTTAAGGTAATCGATGGTTGTTTTGAGCATGATTTCGGCGCACCGCCCGATGGGAAAGCCGAAAATTCCCGTGCTGATTGCCGGGAAAGCTATGCTCTTTAGATGATTTTCATCGGCTGCTTTAAGCGAGTTCAGCGTTGCGTTTTTCAGCTTTTGGTCCTCGTCACCTTCGCCCATACGAGGCCCGACGGCGTGAATTACGTGCTTTGCTTTCAAGTTGCCGCCGGTTGTGATGACGGCGCCGCCTACGAATGTTCCGCCTGTTTTATTGCATTCTTCCTGGATTTTAGGTCCGCCTTTTCGATTGATTGCTCCTGCGACTCCGCCGCCCAGAATCAATCGAGCATTGGCGGCGTTGACTATGGCGTCGGTGTCCATTTCGGTAAGGTCGCCGTCGAGCAATTCCAGAACGCGATTGTTTATCTTCACTTTCATCTTAGGCGGCGATTTATTAAAAGATTCTGTTTCTGTCCGTAATGAATTTATCCACTTTATCCATCAGGATTCCCTCGCCGGACGGTTTTGCTTTATTCCCGGTGTCTTTCTTTGGGGCTGTTTTCTTCTTGTGCGCTTTGGGTTTGAATTCGGTCTTGATTTTGGCAATGGTATCGTCGGTCTCGGCCTTTATGCCGGCTATTTCCCGGGCTGCTTCGGTTTTGACTTTCGCCAATTGTTCCGCATATGATTCAGCCTTTTCTCGCAATACCGCTTCGATCTTTGCCCGTTTTTCAGCTTCGGTCTCGGCCTTTTTTTCCGCCCTGGCTCTTAGTTTTGCTTCGGTTTTTGTTTTCGCTTCGGCTTTGGCTCTTGCTTTGGTCTCGGCCTTTGCCTTTTCTTCGGCCCTGGCTTTTGCTTCGGCGTAAATCCTGATCTTTTCTTCAGCTTCGGCATGCAATTTAGTTTCGCTCCTGTGCCTTGCTTCGATTTCGGCCTTCAGTTTCTCTTCAGCTTCGGCTTTGGCCTTGGCATAGGAACGTATTCTTTCTTCGGCCCTGGCCAATGCTTCGCTATAAGTCCGTGCTGTTTCTTCAGCATTAGATTTTGCTTTATTATCGTCCTTAACTTTTGTCTGTCTTTTGGTGCCTGCTTTTTCTTTCGCACTGACAATTAGCTGAGCTTTGGCTTGAAGTCTTTGTTTTGCATCTGAATCAATAATGTCCTGCTCGCCTGGTTTGAAAAACAGCGGCTCTGCAAACTGGATGGCGATACGATTCACCTTGCTGGTGAGGTTATCAACCCGGCAGACACGCCCGGTGCGATTGAAAAATACCGTGTCGAAAGAGTCACCCGAGTCAAAAAATGGGACGCCGAAATTTGTTGTTATCGATTGATTCGGGCCGGGACAGTTTTCGTCGTTGTGGTAAAGAATCGCCATACCTTTGCTGGAGACATCGACCATCTGGCCCGAAAGGGGTTTTTGCTTCGGATTCGAGGCGAACCGGGCGTGCCAGCGATAACGTAATCTTTTCTCTGCTCTTTGCTCCCTGGCTTTTTCCATTCTTAGCACCGCAAAATCTTTTTCCGTCCAGGCTGAAACTGAAAAGTCAATAATTATCGGCTTGAGACCCGAAAACATTTATCTGCCGCCAAAAAAGCGACCAAAAACTAAGCACGAAAATATCCCGAAGCCGGCTAAAGGTCAAGACAAAAATCCGCCGGATGATTTGGCTGTAACAGCGGCTTTCCGACCTGAACTTACCGAATATATCAAAGCGGCCGGCTGATCGAACAATCACGTGTTTTCAGCCGGGCAGGGGGCGCACTTTATTGCTCAACATTCGAATTCGATTTTGCCGATAAAACATCTGCGGGCGATGTGAAGTGTTTAATGATAAAACAGAGGCCTGATAGGAATATGTTTGATCCTGAATGTCAGAATATAGAATGCCCGCAATGCCTTCTTGGGAAAATATATTTTGACCGTGAAATCGGTTACTACTGCATGTATTGCGGTCATCAGTTCAGTGCCGTGGACATGGAAGTTCTCATAGAAAAGATTGCATTAACGTCCCTTTCTGCGCAGAAATCAGGTGGTAGCCACAGGAAGCCGGTTGTGGAAATCAAGGAGCTGCCCCCCCGGAAGGCGAAAGTAGAGCACATCAGCAGCGACGTCATTAAAAGCAAAAAGCCCGATCTGTAAGTTCTTGATTCCTGATAATAGGCTATGATCCGGCCATGATTTTATGAGCGCAGAACACATCCGGCACTACTCTGTGATGCCGTTTCGTGTGGATCAATGGACAGTTTAATCGGGGCGGCATGATTCGAACATGTAACCTTCCGGCCCCGTGCCGGACGCTCCGACCAAATTGAGCTACGCCCCATATCATAAAAAAAAAGCCCTGGAACATACCAGGGCCGGAGCCAAAACTTTTCTTGGAAAGATATTATAACTATTATAACCTTTTTTCGCGATTTTGTCAAGATGAAAAAAGTTTAATTCGAAATAATTCCTGAGTTCGCTTAAAATCATACCCAAAGGACTAAATTGTCCTTTAAATGGCCTGTCAGTTGTTTTAAGCTGACAGTTGATGAATGTTGTCAGATTGTGATGATTGTGAAAGGCGATGAAGAAGCATATGCAAAAAGGGGACTGATTCGAACCTATTCTTTAGAACTTGCGTAATTAGGAGTATTAAATTATATTTGCCTTTAATTTTAAGGAGATTATATGAAGTTCGAAGGACAAAAATCTTCCGGGCGGGAGAAAGACGAGGCAGCTATCGAACTTCTGAGGCAGTTGACACGGAAGTTGTGCTCGAATGATATTACAACTGCCCGGCTGGCGGCTTTCAACCTTTCATGGATGCAGGAGGATGGTTTGGCGATTCTCACGCAGGTATTGCTCGGCGACTTCTCGAGGACTTCCAAGAAGGCGGCGGCATACGGACTGAGGAGTATGAAGGGCAGGATGAAAAAGCTGGCTTTGGAGGTTCTTGAACAGGGGCTGAAACAGCGTGATCGCACCACTAAAGCGGCATGTATTAAAGCATTGTCTCTGATTAAAGGCGGCTCTGCGAAAAAAGGTGGCTCTAATGAGAAACCCAGAGCAGACAAGCCGAATATACAGGAAGTTCAGAGTAAAAGCGAATTAAGAAAAAAGCCCCTGCCTGAATTACGCAATCACAACAGGGGCTGAACCAGTAGCATCTGGTATTTAAATTATAAGAAACTATATTTATGTGCCGGCGCTGACACTAAATGTAACGTTTTTTTCGTATATGTTACTTGCATATCACCATTTCTGAAAACAAGATGTGCATAGCTTTTTAGCACAAGATTAATAACGTCTGCTCGACAAACGTCTGTAAGTCTCAATTTTGCTTTCCCACTTGTGCGAATCAATCCCGGCTGAATTTCCTTCAGATAGCCACAATCCACACAAGCATTTCCATACGAATTTCAGCACTCTCATATCGTCACCCTCATATCAATACCATATTGCCTCCATCCCTGGAAAATTCAGTAAAAGTATAGTAGTAAAAGTATAGTTAAGTGCCACCTTCGAGGCTAAATGTAACGTGTTTTCTCCGCTTTTGTCATTGAGAGGAGTAAACAAAAAATCGTGTATCACACTCAAATGTCGCACGAGATATGCTTAGCTAAAAGGCTTGCCGGATCTGTTGAATCTAAGCAGGCACAACAGGTTTGACGGTTTTATGCCTAAAAAGCAGGCCGAGCGGAGGAGAGGGAGAAAACTAAACTCGGCCTGTGTAGGTTCCGTCCTATAACAAAATCTACGTTTGGTTCTTAGTGCGTGTTCAGGGAAATTAACAGTCGCGACAGAAAAGCTCTTAATTCTATGACGGATTAGTTTTCAGCCTAAAAACCGTTTTATTACACAATAATAGGGGATTCGGCATTTAATTCTCTTATCGTCACCATAGTCAAAGCAAAATCGAAAAGAGGCTGAGAGGCTTCTATCTGGGGGATATTAGTTGCTAAACTATGAAATCTTTAATTAACACACAAAGAAGTAACAGGCGGCGGCCGGATTCGAACCGGCGAATAACGGTTTTGCAAACCGTCGCCTTAGGCCTCTTGGCTACGCCGCCAACCAAAATTTGCTTTGAGTTTATACTCAGTTAATCCATTTTGCAATATAATTTCGCATATTCCTTATACGTTGGTTGATTTTTCGACAACATTGTTACAAGCCCAAACGCCTGACTTATATATTCGGTATCTAACAATTATGTTTTGGATTACCTGATATTTTTCACCTGTAAACCCAAAATTCCAAGTATTTTGCAGAAAATTCTTGATCGAGTGTTGCGATGAAATCCAAAATCAGGAGTACCCGGCACCGGGAAGGCGGTTTTCCTCTTTTCTTTCATAGCGTTGTATTGTATAATAACGGGAGTTTTGAAGAATGGAGATCGGGTATATGTAATTTGAGGGTCTTGGTGGTCTCAGTAAGCTTGTTTCTCATCTCCTGACCGAATTAGCTCAAATGATTATTTAGCAAGAAGTTACTGTTTGAAAAGGAGCGAAGTAATGGAGATTATTCTTTAAAATCCGGTTTTGACATAAATATGAACAAATATGATATTGGAAAAGTGATGAAAAGTATCGGAGGAGAATTTTATGATTCGCAGAATTCGGCCTGAGACGTTTTTATGCCGGGTGCTCGGCATCGCCGTTATTCTCGGTCTTGCCGGCTGCAGTCCTGAGCAGTACAAAGCCCAGGCCGATAAAGAGGTTTATCAGATTATCGATAGCAAATGGCAGGACGGCTACGGCCATAAGTCCAATTACATAGTCAGCGATAGTAATATTCCTCCATCGCCCGATGACATCCGGATTGAGCGTGCCGTGCCTCCATCAGGTGGGATCAGCCTTGCACAGGCGGTCGCTATAGCTACGGCATATAACAGGGAATATCAGGGGCAGAAAGAACAGCTTTATCTAAAAGCGCTCGATCTTACACTGGTCCGCCATCAGTTCGCACGGCAATGGTTTGGAACTGTGGATGCCAAATACATCAGTGATAGTGAAGACGAAAAAGTCGCCTCTGATGTCGGAGTTGGTTTTCAGCAGCTTCTGGCCGACGGAGCAAGAATCAGCATAGATATCGCAATAGATTGGACGAGGTTTCTCACCGGTGACCCGCGGACTTCGCTGGCCTCGATTCTAAGCGCCAGTGCAACTCAGCCGTTGCTTCGTGGTAGAGGCCGAGAAATAGTGCAGGAGAATCTGACGCAGGCCGAGCGAGATGTTTTATATCAGATACGCTCGTTCAACCGCTATCGCAAAGATTTTGTGGTTTCGATTGCAAATGATTATTATCGTGTTTTGGAACTAAAAGCCAGTGTTACCAATGCCGAAAACAGCTATTACAGGCTGCTTGAATCACGAAAGCGTCTGGAAATTGAGGTAGAAGCCGGTACGGCAAGGCCATTCGACGTGGACGAGGCCGAGCAGCAGGCTCTGAGTGCGGAAAATCGGTGGGTCCAGGCCCAGCAAAGTTACGAACGGGCTCTTGATGAATTCAAGGTGAAGCTGTCTTTACCGCCCGACGCCGAGATTGAGCTTGACCAGAATGAATTGAAAGCCCTGGAAGAGATAGGTATAATCGAGCCCGGTTATGAATTGTATGAAGCGGTTGAGACGGCATTTCTTCGGCGTCTGGATTTGGCCAACAGCAGAGATAAGACCGATGATGCGGCAAGGAAAGTTATGCTGGCTGCCGATGGTCTTGGAATAGAACTCAATCTGGTCGGCAGCGCCGGCGTCGGTTCGACACCCGAAACCGACTTCGACAGATTGCAATTTCATCGGGGAAACTATAGTTTAGGTCTCGAATCGAATGATCTGGGTTTGGACCGGAAAGCCGAACGCAATGCTTACCGTGAAGCGCTTATAGCGTTAGAGCAGCAGCAGCGGCAATATGAGATTGACAGGGACAGAATGGAATTGGATGTGCGTCAGGCCCTTCGGGCGCTGAAAGCGGAAGCCGAACAGTACCGTATTCAAAAAATGGCTTTAGATTTGGCCGTACGGCGGCTGGAGACTCAGAAATTACTGCTGGAAATCGGGCAGGGAAATGTGCGACTCCTGCTGGAGTCGGAAGGCGCTTTGTTGGGGGCTCAAAATGACGTGACGAGTGCCCTGGTAGCCCACGCAATCGCGAAGCTGGGCTTCTTCAGAGATATTGGTATTCTGCAGGTCAGGCCGGATGGAATGTGGGAGCAGCAGGTACAATGACCGGTGATAAAGGCAAAGCCGTTGAATTCGAGACTGATTCGCCAATCCTTGTTATGGAGCGATTGTGCAAGAGTTACGAGCTCGGCACAATGGAATTGAAGGTCTTGCGCGACATCGAGCTAACAATCCACAATGGCGATTACGTGGCCATCATGGGGCCGAGCGGCTCGGGAAAATCCACTCTGCTCAATATGATCGGCTGCCTTGACCGTCCTACAAGCGGAGACTACTGGCTTGGCGGACAGAATGTCTCCCTGCTCGACGATGACCAGTTGTCCCTGATTCGGGGTGCTCGTATCGGTTTCATATTTCAATCGTTTAATCTGATTAACCAGCTCAACGTCGTAGAGAATATAGAGGTCCCGATGTATTATCAGGGCTACTCCGAATATGAAAGTGACGAGCGAGCCAGGGAGTTAGCCACAATGGTAGGCCTCAGCGATCGGTTTGATCATCGACCTTCGGAACTCAGCGGCGGCCAGCAGCAGCGGGTGGCAATCGCCAGGGCACTGGCAAATGATCCACTGATTATTTTAGCCGATGAGCCGACCGGCAATCTTGATTCCGAAAGCGGCGCGGAAATCTTGAAAATTCTTATCGATTTGCATAATCAGGGCAAAACACTGATTGTGGTTACGCACGATGAGGGTATTGCCGAAAATGCAGGTAAAGTCGTAGAAATTTTCGATGGCCGGATAAAACGGCAGTAATAAAAGACAAACTCGCGGTAATACTATGTTTTTATTTCGTTTCAAACGCACGGCTAAGTTAGGAATCAAAAGTCTTTGGATGCACAAGCTGCGTTCCACTTTGACTACATTAGGCATTATCTTCGGGGTCTCATCTGTTATTGCCATGCTGGCCATCGGCGAGGGCGCCAGCCGTGAGGCCCAGGAACAAATCGCCCGGCTCGGCAGCCGAAACATTATTATCAAAACCGTGCCGCCGCCTGAAGATAAAGATGTCGGCACTCAACAAGAAAGCATGCGTGTGTACGGTCTGACCTATCTCGATGCCGAGCGTTTTCGCAACAGCCTGCCCAACGTCGAAGTCGTCGTGCCGAGCCGTCGTCTTGTCCAGCAGGCATGGTACCGCAATCGCAAAGTCGCCATCGAAGTCATCGGTACGGTGCCCTGGTATCCGGAGATATCACCGGTCCGGGTTAAGTCGGGGCGATTCCTCAGCAGCATCGATATGCACCACAAGCAGGGCGTATGTGTTATCGATGAAAGAGTGGTCAAGGAATTGTTTGTCTTTGACTATCCGCTGGGCCTGGATATAAAAATGGCGGGCGATTATTATCGGGTTGTCGGGGTCGTCAGTGTCGCGGAGGCTGTCTCGGCAGTAAAGACTATTGACAATGGCGCTGCAAAAGGAAAAAGCCAGGGCGGCGCGAATGTGGGGAATATCTATATCCCATTGACGACGGTGAAGAATCGCTTCGGAGAGATATCTTTACAGATTGGAGCCGGCGGAGGCTCTATCGAGAAAGTTGAGCTGCAGGAGGTTATTGTGAAAGTCGGTTCCATAGACGAAGTTCTGTCGACACGCGATACTTTAGAGACAATATTGAGCCGGTTCCACAAGAAAAATGACTATCAGGTAGTCGTTCCCTTAGAGCTGCTCAAGCAGGCCAGGCAAACCCAGCGTCTTTTCAGTATCGTTCTGGGTTCTATCGCTGCGATTTCGCTGCTGGTCGGCGGCATCGGGATTATGAATATTATGTTAGCTACCGTCAGCGAGCGAACGCGTGAGATCGGTATCCGCCGTGCCCTCGGCGCCCGGAGACGCGATATTATAATTCAATTCCTCACGGAAACTCTCATGCTGACCTTCCTCGGGGGTGTTCTGGGGATTAGTCTGGGCTCTCTGATCCCGTTTCTGGTCACACGTTTCGGCCAGACGCCCACGGTAATTACGGGTATTTCACTTGTATTGGCTTTTGGAATCAGCGGGGCGGTCGGCATAATCTTCGGCATTTATCCGGCCTATCGAGCCGCCAATATGGACCCAATCGAATCCCTCCGCCACGAATAGATTGTCCCACACTGTCATTCCCGCGAAAGCGGGAATCCATTTTTCGTAATCCGGCTCCTCAGCAGGAAACTTCCATTAAAAACACATTGGTCTCGGTGCCCGATTTTTTTCCAAGAATGCTGAAGTGTCCGCCCCTTTTGGAAGTTGCTAACAAATCCAGCTCATCGCCCTCGAAAACTTCGGACAGATACGTGGCCTGTACGCAGCGGATGTTCACTTCGAGCTTGAATGTTCTGCTCAAAGCGTCGATGCCCCATCGCACGTATTCGGTGTTATTGACGTGCCCGTTCAAATCGATGGAACTGTATGGCACACGCACAACGTCAACCTTGTGATAGTCACCGTTGGGCTCCAGCCGGTTAAGTTCATCCGGCAGGGCTTTCACTCCGGTTTTGGGTAAATCTAAGTCGAGACGGAACAGGTTCTTCAGCCGGTTTGTTTGTTTATTCAATACCATCCATTCGCTGCCGGCATGAAACAATTCGGTACCATTTTGGTCCTTGCCGACAAATTCCCTTGTAGCTATTGTGCGGGTATACCCGCTCGGCCACGTTCTGAGCGTGATTTCATCTTCCCGCCCCGGCAGCCGGCTGATTTCTATTCTGATATTTGACAGCACCCAGTAGCCGTTCATTTCGCTGAGCCGGTCGAATCCGAAGCCGAGCTGTTCGGCGTGAAGAGCTGCGATTTCCTGCAAGTACTGCATCAGCGAAAATATCTTTATCCTGCCGTCAACCCCGCACTCATAAGTCCTTATCCGGAATTTTTCTTCTTTATCTTCCACAAGTACCCTGCATTTGAGACAAGATTTACAAGATTGAAAAAAAGATTTTATAAATTATCAAGTATATCCTGTTATCTTGTCTAAAATAATTCTACGAAACCCGAAAATACCAGATTTACGCCTTGAGCACAATGGCGTTGTCCACTGCTGTCCACAGACCCACCTTCGAAAAAGAGAAACGCTCGGATCTACATCGTGTATGATTAACGTGACAAGGCTCGTAGTCCTTTTGACTAATCAAAAGGACTACGAGCATAGCAAGCTCAGACTTATTTTGGTTTTGGTGGCTGCCCCATTTAGATTCAATCCCGGGGATACCATACTTAATTCCAGCCGATCTTTGCGTCCCAAAGCTCCGCAGTAATTCAGCCCAGCCGATGTCCTCTGTCAAAACCTATCATTATCAAGCACAACTCGTCGAAACATTTACCCCCTATGGGGCAGGCGTAACAATTTAATTACGGATTTGCTAAATCGCTACAATGGGAGGGAGAAATAAGTAAGGCGTCCCCCGATTTCACGTCCCCCGATTTCAAGACGAACAGTAAAGCCCATAAAGAGACTACCCCCCAGCTTCACGTTCTTGATTATCTTGTGTACGCCAGTTCTTACGGTTTGACTGTCGTATATCGTCTCTGCTCTGACTTATCCAGTAGCTCCTGTAGTTGCTTTCGTATGGCAGGGTCTTTAGTTCGGGCGATTTCTTCCTCAAGTTTTCTTGTTCTTGTTAGTACAAAACGTTAAATCCACGTTGCCTACTATCGCCACGCCGGGTCTGGCTGCTGACCTACTTTCTGTGCCCACCGCTTGCCGTTCTTCTCAAATTCGACCTCGTCTTCATGTATCTTGACTACGGTGACGCCGTCAATAATATCTCCTTCACGGACTAATTTCGTGCCGATTAGAGCACTGTGATTGTCTTCGGAGACGACTATGGAGCTTATGCGTCCCTGCCGTGGGGTCTTGTAGGAAGAAAACGGATAGCTTCCAATAGATGAAGGCTGACGCTGGATATTCTGCGTCATTTCCAAGTACTTCATTATCAGAGCCATTTGTCTGTCCGTGCTTTCATCCATAAGTTTTATAGCTTCCTTATCTCTTTCTTCTGCCTTTGCTTCTCTTCTGCGTTTCTCCATCGCTTGCTTCTCTTTAGCGAATTCGTCCTTACGAGTTTCCTCCTTTTCCTTTTGGAAAGCCAGCTCCCTTTCACGTGACCGTGATTCTGCTGAGTTCTCCCCGTGATATTTCCCTACCTGATATGCTACAATAACTAACAAACAGGCAATTGCAATCCACTTCCAATCTTTTGAGGTCATAATATCTCACCTTATTCTTTTCACCATCACCGCAGCCAAGACGAGCAGCAATACATGGATATTAGCGAAGATAGAAGTTGCCCCAGATATAATCTTCAACGTCAAGGTCGGCACCTGATTGCTGTATCATATTACGCATGGTTCTTTCTCGCTTTCTCTTATGAGAAATTCAGCGATGTGTCTGAAAATCCGTTCTGGCATTTTTGCCTGTTGCCATGTACCTATGGAAGCGGGAATAATAAGGGCTCCCAAAGTAACAAAAGTAGCTATTCCGGCGACTACAGCTTTATCAGCCCATCTGCCCCCGAAGATCTCTACATTTACTGTATTCTCAACCTGACGAAAGATTATGTTAAGGGCCGTTGACATTCCAATAGCTATTCGCCATCCACCGATTTTTTCAATCTGAATAAGCGTTCCACCGTCTTCTTTCTTAAGTTTCTGACATCTGAATCCTTCACCAGTAAGCCAACTCTGAGTTGACATAATCAACGCTTCAAAACGAGAAGGCTTACAACTGAAACTCCGACTTTGACTCATAATCTCACCTTTTTTCTAATACCTCAACTTTCAATTTCGTCTCGAAGTTAGGGCACTCAAGCTCATCAGCCGAGAAGATAGTCGCTCAACTATCCCTGGGTTGCAGCCTCCGCAGGAGTCTATTCAGTTTGGAACTTGCAGTGTTTCTGACTCATCTCTCTGTAACAACTTCTTCTGATCCTTGGCTGTGGCTGTGTTTCCATGTCTTATGTACATGGCTATGCAGACTAAAAAGAACACCAGAAAAAAGCAGTGTTTGATGGTAGATAGTCGTTCCCGAGCAAGCCGATCCTCTTGAATTTGCCTCGCTGAATTGTGGTAGTCTCTATTGGCTTGATCCATTCTATCATTCTGTCTGTCCATTTCCTGATATTCCCTCTCTATAGCCTTTAGTAGAGCTTGCTCATAAGCGTCTGAACCGTATACAGCAGGTACAAGAGCAAGGGTCACACTCACAACCGACGTCACCATCAACAAGAATACATGCTTTTTGGTTTTCATAATGTCTCACCTTTCTTCAAATCTCCCTTGTCAACTCCTCCGTCGCTTATGGTACAAGAAAAAGGGCACCGCTACATTGTACTCGTCTGAGGCGTTTTCCTACGGCTGTATCGGCTTTATCTTGGTAGATGTTCAGATAATTGCGGCATATTGGGATTTGGGAAGTCAAGCAAAAATGCGAGACTCTGCCGTCGAGAATTGATAGCGCTGCATAACGAGCGGCCCGGCGGCCAGTGAATTCCGGGAGCGCCATACATATTTCTTCGTGGTGAAATATAATCCGCGTTTATCTGCGTTAATCAGCGGTTAATGAAAATGATTATCCAAAGCACGCAATACACAATACTCACAAAGAACGACGTCTCACGGAGATTTTTCCAGAATTTGCCAGACGTTTCGTGATATGGTTCGTATAATAAATAACTATATGAATAGAGAATATATAAATAAGTAAAAAGGCAAAAGGAAACAGGTAAAAAATGAGAGTAAATCAGACAATTTCGGCTTTCATACTCAATTAAGAAGGGTAAAAAACGAAAAATTTGAACTAAAAAATGCAAAACAAGCCAATTTTGTGCAGGCCATTGAGGTTTATTCGTGTTAGTTCGTGGCTAATTTGAAAAAACAAACCCAATTTGGTAGGAGTCGAAATGATCGTAATGTCATTTATAACAAAGAGATACGAGAAGAAAATTGGATTGGACACTTGGTGAAAACAAACCCAATTCAAACCCAATCTAAAGCCAAACAAAGCCAATCGCCGGCCTTCGGCCGGAAATCCGAAATACTAAGCTCTAAATCCTAAACGAAAGGCATAGAAGACAAATGAAAGAACCCAATTTGAAAAAACAAACCCAATTTGCAATTGTGTAAAATGATGTTAAGTCAATATTAATAATGCTTTACGTTGATTTTATGAAATGGAGACTATTTGAAAACAAAGCCAAACAAAGCCAATTTCAGATGATGGATACACTTAAAAGTCTTATTTTGGTGGCTCTTCAGATGTTTCTGCCGAATTGTTGTTTATGCTGTCTTGTGGTATATTATTCGGGCCGTCCGGCCGACGTCGAGGTCCGAACGGGCCGGGGCCGGCGCCTCCGGGGCCGGGGCCTCTGCGGAAGCGATCCTGCTGACCTCCACGGAAGCGGCCGCCGCCGGGACCTTCGCCCCATCTTGGGCCGCCGCCGCGAAGCGGACTCTGGAGATGACGCAGCCTTGTTTCCCACATTTGCTTCTGCCGATCGGTCAGAATGCTCGATATCTGTTTATTCATCTGCTCCAGCGCCTCGCCAATTTGATCTTGAGCATCGATACGAATATTGTTCAGCGTTTCCATATGTTCTTTCAGGATCGGCTCGATCTTCTCGGCCTGTTCGGGCGAGAGGCGAAGCTCGCGATGCAACTGGCCCACCATCCTGACGCTTGCAAATTCGGGTGCACTTGGAGGTCTCTTGTTAGGTGCGAAAATCAGCATAGACGAGCCGCCGATTACTATGCCGGCCACGAGGGTGATAAGGCCGAAAAATACCACCCGCCACGTGTGGGCTTTATTAATGTGGCTGACGGCCGGATTATTGGTTGTTTGGTTCTGGCTCATTGTACCACCCATGCAATCGCTTGTGAAATCTCATATAAAGGTCCTGTCGAGGCGTTGTAAACCATGACCGCTACCACTAATGCAGGCACCGCAAGTGCCGACGAAGCCGCCGCTAACCACAGCAGGGGCTTCTCCGCCATTCGTTCTATTCGATTTTGCTCGGCATTGAGTATCGCAATTACCCGGCCGGCGACGTCCACTGATGGGGGCGACTCGCTGCGTGCCCGCGCGGATAATGCTTCGAAAAGGCTTTCATTTTTCATCCTCTCAGCCCCTTTCCCGCTTGAGCGAAAAGTTTTTCCAATCTCTTTCTGGCCCGCAGCGACTGGATCTTTACCAAACTCTTTGTCCAGCCCGTTCGGCGGGCGGTTTCGGCAACGTCGCATCCTTCCAGGTACCGCAGAGTCAAAACCAGCCGGTCGCGCGGGCGCAGTTGAGCCAGCAGACGGTGCAACAGATCGGCGGCCCGGCCCGGATCCATCTCGTCAGGCGATTTGTCCGGCAACTGGTCCCATTCGGCCAGCGTGTAACTTTCCGTCTCGTGCCGGCGTGCTAACTGCTTCCAGTAGCGGTAGCCGATGCGAGTGGCGATCCGCGAAAGCCAGTGGCCGAAGGGGGCCTTTTCCCGGTAGCTGCCCAGGCTCAGGTATGCCTCGACAAAAACGTCCTGTACCAGCTCCTCATGGACGAGATGATCCCGGCTGAAACGCCACAGAATCCGGCTGACATGCGACTGGTGCTGCTTGATCAGCCGGGTGTAAGCGTCTGAATCGCCCCGGCGGCTCAGGTGAATGTCCTCAAGCTCTGCCGCGGGCGATGCGTTCGTCTTTTGCCGGTCTTCTGCGACGAATTCTGGATCCATGAGGTTGTAAACAAGTTCAACTAATAACTGCTCGGCCCGGAGACTTACGATCCGGCCTGGAAGAATCGATAAAAACATATTTGAAGGATACGAAAGCATATGCGATTCAGCAATAAAATTTCCAAATATTCACGGGTTTCTGTGCCGCCTTTGGACGGCCAAAAAAGCCCCGCCGAGCAATGGTTTGTCGGCGGGGTCTTCGCTCTGTCAGTGTGTTGTATCGGCAAGGCTGCCGGTCTATTGCGTTGTTTAAGAGCCTCTGCATTATTCATCCTGCGGTTTTTCTGTCTGGTCTTCGACAACTGGTGCGGCAGGGGCATTGGTGTCCGGTGCTTTCTCAGGTTGCGGATCCTGTTCCCAACCTTGTCTCCAACCTGGTCCCCAGCCAGGGGCCCAGCCTTGTCTCCCACCTGTTCCTGCGCCCGGGGCCCAACCTCTACCTCTGGGCGGCATCGGCTGGTTCGTCTGGTCTGTATCTTCCGGTGTAAACCGGCGCGGCTGCATACCCTGGCCCGGTCGGACTATACCTCCGGGTCCAGGCTGTCCCTGCCAGTTATTCATGCCCCTGCTCTGGGGAGCGATATTTCTGCGTTGGAAGCCTCTGCCGCCTCTGCCCTGCATCGCTGGGCCTCTACCTTGAATTGCGGCGTTTCCGTTCTGGAAACCTCTGCCGCCTCTACCCTGCATTGCCATGCCTCTGCCCTGGAAACCTCTACCACCTCTACCTATCATCCCGGCGCCTCTGCCGCCTCTGCCGGCCATTGGCCCACGCAGCATCATCATGTCCCTGCGTCCATAGCCCTGGCCGTATGGGCCCATGCCTCTGCCCTGGAAGCCCTGGCCGAATCCGCCCGGGCCTCTGCCTTGCCGGCCCCGGATGTTTTGATTCGGGCCCTGGCCGAACGGGCAATATGGGCCCGGTACCCAGGAATTGTCCGGCTGTGCGGGTTGGAAGTTTGCGCCCATTCGTGGTCCGCCGGCCATTCCTCGTCCCCATCCTTGCCTGCCGCCGCGACCGCGACCACCTCGACCCGGACCGGCAAACGCCTCACCGGCCAAAACCGTCACAGCCAGCATAACAATGATCGCTGCTTTGATTCCTGTCTTTTTCATTTTCGGTTCCTTTCATTAATGTTTCGTTTCAATGCTTTTCTCAGCCCCGTATTGGGGTCCTTCTACCGGGATAGTGGCGCCGGCGTGAAAAAGGTTACACCCGGCGTGAACTTTTCCGGGAAAAAATATCTGAGTAGTCTAACGACCGAAAGTGTATGATGCTTTTAGGTTGAGGAAAAGAGGCTGCATGAATGTCATATAGCCCTTCAGGCCGAGAGTCATCCTATAGAATTCCGAAAGGCGGAAATACTTCCATTAGAAGAATAGCCTTATAGCCGTTCTCTCAACATCGGATGATTTCGATGCATCAAAAAGTATAATACTAATGTTCTTTCAATCTACTATTGGGCTGTTATTCCAGTCATAGCGCACCTCTATCAGGGGTGCGTTATGATTTTTCAGATATTCATTACAGGGGCCATATTAGGCTTTTCGGCGAGCGGCCTTAATGGCAAGTTGGCGATCTACCTGGTCCTGGCATATCTGGCCGAACTCACACTGCTCGCAGTGATAGAGATTTGGACAGATACGAAAAGAGATGTCTCCATTCATTGTGTACCGGCACTGACTCTTCCCTACGAGAGCATTGAGCTTGTCGAGGAAAGGTTTGATCCTTGCATCACTGCGGTTCGTCTCCTTCTTCATCATCGCTGTGTGAAACGAGCACCCGGAACTACATTGGTATCCGAAAGTACACATACGTTTTTTGACTATTTCGGCCTGGAACCAGATGCAGGGTGAAGCTACCTCTTCTTCAACCGTTGGTACTTCAACGGGCACGGGCATCTCTACAGGAGCCGTGACTAACTGAATATTGCGTGCCTTAGTTATCAAAGTCCCGAGCCGCTCCAGTTCAAAAGGTTTTGCCAGGTAGTCTACGGCACCTCTACGCATCGCCTCCTCCGCAGTGTCAACCGAAGGATAAGCGGTGATAATAATGACTTTTGTTTTAGGATTCTTCACCCTGACTTCGCTCAGTACTGAAAGCCCATCACGGCCGGGCAGCTTAAGATCGACGATCATGACATCATAGTCGTTCAAATTGAAATCCTTGAGTGCCTCGTCACCATCCCTTGCGGCATCAACCTTATGATCTTCGCTCGAGAACCAATCAACTAACGATTCCCGCATGATATCTTCATCTTCTACCACCAAAATCGACTCTTTATCCATGACTCAAATCCTCTAATTTGTTTTACTCAATTTAATCTTGACCAATCAGCAATATGTACTGCTTTTAATATGGCAAAAACTGTGCCGAAAAGAAGCGACTTGGATATTTTTGTATGAATTGTGCTAAGTGTATATTTTTGAAATGGTTATGATAGACAAGAAGATTAAGGCGAGATTGTCAAGAATGCCCTGGGTGTATATAAGCGCGGCATTAGGTGTCTAATATATTGACATTGATGTCGTACTTTTTCAGTTTGTTGTAGAGAGTCATGCGATGAATACCCAGTATCTTTGCGGTCCTGGCAATGTTGCCGCCCGTTTCCTCGAGCACCTTTAGAATATGGTTTCTCTCCAGGGCCTCGAGCGTTTTTCCTTCAGCCTGGGCCGGGGCGGTCAGCTCCTTTGGAAATTCGCCCAGAGTGACGGTCTTATCCTTTGACAAAACTACGCCGCGTTCGATCATGTTCTCCAATTCCCGGACGTTCCCTCGCCAGCAGTAATTCAGCATGAATTCCACAACATTGGGAGAAAAGGCTCTGACAGGTCGGTTGTTCTGTTTGGCGTACTTCTTCAGGAAATGCTCGGCCAGTGGTAAGATATCTTCCCGCCTGCTTCTAAGCGGAGGCAAGTCAATAGTCACGACATTCAACCGGTAATACAGATCTTCTCTGAATTTGCCCTGTTCGATCATGGTTCTCAGGTTTCTATTTGTAGCAGCAATGATGCGGACATCGGCTTGCGTCTCTTCGTTACTGCCAATCCTGGTAATCTTCTTTTCTTCGAGCGCTCTGAGTAAGTGGACCTGTGTGTTAGCGTCTATCTCACCTATCTCGTCGAGGAATAGAGTGCCTCTATCTGCAGCCTCGAACTTGCCCTTCCTTCTTTCTATGGCACCTGTAAAGGAGCCCTTCTCATAGCCGAAAAGCTCACTTTCCAGCAGGGTCTCCGGCAGGGCTGCGCAGCTTGTAACAACGAATGGTTTGTTGTGGCGTTGACTTTGGCGATGAATAGCGCGGGCGACAATTTCCTTGCCCGTGCCGCTCTCTCCCGTTATCAGTACAGTAGTATTGGTTGGAGCTACCGTTTTGATAAGTTCAAACATCTTTATCATCCTGGGGCTTTTGGCGATAATGCCCTCGAAACTGTATCTGTCCTCAATCTTTCGGCGCAGCGTGATGTTTTCCTCGACCAGATTGTGATGTTCCACTAAATTTCTTATGAGGAGTTCGACCTTTTCCGGGCAGAAAGGTTTTTCGATGTAGTCGTAAGCTCCTTCTCTTATGGCAGTGATTGCTGTTTGAATTGTACCGTGAGCCGTGATGATAACCGTCGATATCGTAGGGACTATAGCTCTTGCCTTCTTCATCAATTCGATGCCGTTCATGCCCGGCATGATGAGGTCTGCAATCATAATCTTGACTTTTTTGAGCTTGATTATCCCGAGTGCCTCCTCTCCACATTTGGCAGTCAACACTTTATAACCGACGGAACTCAGCCAGTCGCAGAGAGATTCTCTCACAATGTCTTCATCGTCCACAACGAGCAATTTAGTCTTTTTCTTCATCTATGATCCCCAGATATATAGAAAATGTCGTACCGTCGACGGGATTACTCTCTATTGTTATTTTACCGTGATGTCGTTCGATGATCCCGTGAACGACGGACAGTCCAAGCCCTACACCTTTGCCTTTCTCCTTCGTAGTGAAGAATGGAGTGAAAAGCTTGTCTAAATTCTCCTTGGGAATGCCAACTCCTGTATCGCTGATATCAATTCTAATTGCATCTCCGATTGAGTTGCCGATTTTGACACCTTTGGCAACCGATGTGGTTATTGTCAAGTCACCGCCATCGAGCATTGCCTGAGCCGCGTTAAGCATGATATTCATCAGTGCCTGCTGGATTTGGTCAAAGTCTACTAAGATAAGAGGAAGTGACGGGCACAGTTTTTCTTCAGTTCTTATGTTATCAAGACTGATTTGATGGCCGATTATCTCGAATGTTGCTTCTATAACTTTGTTTATGTCAACTGGTCTGAGGGTAACTTTTGTTTGGCGTGAGAAGTCAAGAAGGTTCTTGATTATGCGGGAACACCTTTCCGTTTCTTTTTCAATCTTCTCAAGTTGTTTCTTCGTATCTTCAGTCTGTAATTTGTTTTGTTTGTACTTCTTGAGAAGAAGTTTGATGTAGATGAGAATACCGGCCAATGGATTGTTGACTTCGTGAGCCACTCCGGCGGCTAACTGGCCTACGGAGGCTAACTTCTCTGATCTGAGCAATTCCGCCTCTGTTAGCTTGCGCTCGGTTATGTCTTCTCCTGAACTGAGAGTTCCGATTATATGGCCCGTTTTGTCTCTGAGGGTAGTGTTGTGCCAGGCGATAATTCTTTCCTCCCCGCCCCTTGTCAGGATTGGATTTTCATAATATTCAGCCGCCTTGACTTCTCCGGCTATCAATTTCAGGAAGACTTCTCTCACTTTTTGCCTGGTCTTGGCCGGGACGCAGAAATCAAACCAGTTTTTCCCAATGATCTCTTCTTCCTTGTAGCCTAAGACTTCGCTACCTCGCTTGTTAATAAGCGTCACTTCTCCCTTCCCATTAATAGCCACGATTATGACTCGGGCTACACTGAGGTACTGTTGAGCTCTGTCTCTTTCCTCTCGTAGCTGGTCCCACAATTGCTTGCGTTCTGTCAAATCTCTGAAGATTTCCAGAGCGCCGATTATCTCATTATTGCTGGACCGTAGTGCTGAAGTTGTGACGTTGACATGAATTTTTTTTCCTGCTTTGTTCCTAATAATTGCATCAGAGTTGAATATTGACTCTCCAGTTTCTAACGTCCTTTTTAGGCGACATTTACCTTTGCAGAGATTGCTCCTGAGGACGGTGTAACACTTCTTATGCAATACTTCCTCTCTCCTGAAACCTGTTATCTTCTCGGCAGCACGATTGAAAGAGGTGATTTTGGCCTCTGTGTCTATCGTAAAGAGTCCTCCTTCCATACTCGCCAGGATGCTGTTCAGGAATTCCTTTGTACTGCCGTCTTCGATTTTCATGCCAACCTCTCCTTTGCGAGCCTCTGCCTTTTCTGGGCACATTTTTGTGCTGAGTTCCCATTAGCCCCACACAAAAAGTAACAGATAGGGCAAAATAGCCGCACCATTGACCTGCTTACTCCATTGACGTGGAATTGTCAATTCTTTTTTATTCACTGAGATTTTCCATAAGCCAAAAAATTTTTCGATCGCCAAATTCCGATTGTCGATTTTCAAATCGCAAACCGAAAATCTCAAATTGAAAATTTAGTTGACCTGTGATTGACCATTAGTCCTTGCCATATATTTTTACGTCTATGTTTGGATTGTCTGATCTGGTATAAATACGTATGAATGAATTTACAGACAGGCTAAAGAGTATATGTTCGGATTCAAAAAAAGACGGCGAAATCGGTTGGCTGCTCGGCAGTTTCCTGCCGAGTGGCTGGCGATTATCGAAAGAAATGTGCCGTTCTACAAGCTGCTTCCCGAAGCGGATCAAAAGGAGCTGCAGCGTCACATCCAAATCTTTATCGCCGAGAAAAAGTTCGAAGGCTGTGGCGGTCTGAAGATTACCGATGAGATAAAAGTCACCATAGCGGCCCAGGCCTGCGTGCTTCTGCTGCACCGCCGGACCAATTATTATCCGGGCCTTCACTACATTCTGGTATACCCCCGGTCATACGTAGCTCCGAGGGTTCCGAAGCTCGTTGGCGGAGTTGTCGTCGAAGGTCCGGATGTTCGTCTGGGCGAATCATGGCGTCGCGGGTCGGTCGTCCTGTCATGGGACAACGTCTATCGCAGTGCCGCCGATATTCATGATGGTCATAACGTTGTCTTTCACGAATTCGCGCACCAGCTCGACAGCTCAGGCGCCAAAGGTGACAGTACCCCGGTCATTCAGGACCATTCCACCTACATAGCTTGGGCCCGCATTCTGGAGAAAGACTACGAGAAGCTCCGGCATGACGTGAGCCTTAACAGCGACACTTTTCTGGATGAGTACGGTGCCGTAAATCCCGCCGAGTTCTTCGCCGTCGCTACCGAATGTTTTTTCGAAAAGCCCAAGGAGCTGCAGGAACTGCATCCGGAT
>Ga0307380_10001836_pt1 | contig 30564 bp, 18 predicted proteins | sample UN3MG_FD_202239 | JGI IMG/M metagenome (GOLD analysis project Ga0307380, IMG submission 202239) | Soil microbial communities from Risofladan, Vaasa, Finland - UN-3 | ecosystem: Environmental > Terrestrial > Soil > Coastal area > Acid sulfate soil | place: Finland: Risofladan, Vaasa | collected...
CTGCGCGTAGATGCAAAATCCCGAAACGGGGTGGGCATGCCACCCTGCGCTTCCGCTCTCCATGCCCACCCGAACGGGGTGGGCATGCCACCCTGCGCGTAGATGCAAAATCCCGAAACGGGGTGGGCATGCCACCCTGCGCTTCCGCTCTCCATGCCCACCCGAACGGGGTGGGCATGCCACCCCGCGCTTCCGCTCTCCATGCCCACCCGAACGGGGTGGGCATGCCACCCTGCGCGTAGATGCAAAATCCTGTTACGGTCGGGGCTAGCCAAGCCACTCGCCACGTCGAGTCGCCTGCCCTGTAGTATGACACGACAGGGCCTGTGGCGACCGGGGTGCCCCATCCGACCGTTACCTTCTCCCTCCCGCCGGGTTATAATCGTGGACGGTCTGTGAAGCCTCGGGAGAGCGATGGCATGATGCGACGCACACTGCTCCTGCTCGTAATTGTTCTTCCGGCGACGGCGGCGGCGGCGCGGGGGGCCGAGGCGCCCGCGGCCGCAGGAGCCGCCGTGCTCCAGGCCGAGGCGTTCAGGCATTACGTGGACCGGTTCAACCGCGACGACGAGGAACTGTACGCGAACATCCCCAACGCCAACGCGTGGGAGTTCCTCAAGGCGAACATCCCGCTGTTCGAATGTCCGGACAAGGACTTTGAAAGGACCTATTACTTCCGCTGGTGGACCTATCGCAAACACGTCAAGCAGACGCCGGACGGGTACGTGATTACGGAGTTCCTGCCGAAGGTGCCGTGGTCCCGCAAGCACAACACGATTTCCTGCCCGGCCGGGCACCACTTCTACGAGGGCCGTTGGCTCCGCGACGGCAAGTACCTGGACGACTACGCGGTGTTCTGGTTCCGCAAGGGGGGCGCGCCCCGGCAATACAGTTTCTGGGCTGCCGACGCGATTTATGCACGCTACCTCGTGACGGGCAGCAAGGCCCTGGTGCTCGACCTCCTGGCGGACCTGGTCCGGAACTACGAGGCGTGGGAAAAGGAACGCCTCCTGCCGGACGGGTTGTTCTGGCAGAACGACGGCCAAGACGGCGGCGAGATGTCGATCGGCGGCAGCGGCCTGCGGGCGACGATCAACAGTTACATGTACGGCGACGCGGTGGGGATCGCGCGGATCGCCGAACTCGCCGGCAAGGCCGACCTGGCCGCGCAGTACCGCGGGAAGGCCGCGCGGCTCAAGCGTCTCGTCCAGGAGCGGCTGTGGGACCCCGAGGCGCGGTTCTTCAAGGTCCTGCCGCGCGGCGAGGGCGCCCGGTTCGCCGACGTGCGGGAACTCTACGGCTTCACGCCGTGGTACTTCAATCTGCCTGAGCCGGGGAAGGGCTACGAGGTCGCGTGGAAGCAGGTCATGGATCCGCAGGGGTTCTACGCGCCTTTCGGCCCGACGACGGCCGAGCAGCGGCACCCGAAGTTCGCCGTCTCCTACCAGGGCCACGAGTGCCAGTGGAACGGCCCGAGTTGGCCGTACGCGACGGCCGTGACGCTGACGGCGATGGCCAACCTCCTGAACGGCCCGCCGCAGACGGCCGTCGGACGCAAGGACTACTTCGACCTCCTGAAGATTTACACCCGGTGCCACCGCCTGACGCTCGAGGACGGCCGCGTGGTCCCGTGGATCGATGAGAACCTCAACCCCGCCACCGGCGACTGGATCGCCCGGACCCGCCTCAAGACCTGGAAGAACGGGACGTGGGACCCCGGCAAGGGTGGCAAGGAGCGCGGCAAGGACTACAACCATTCCACCTATTGCGACCTGGTCATCACGGGGTTGGCGGGCTTGCGGCCGCGGGCCGACGATACGGTCGAAGTCAATCCGCTCGTGCCCGAGGGAACGTGGGACTGGTTCTGCCTGGACAACGTCTGGTACCACGGGCGGATCCTGACCATTGTGTGGGACAAGGACGGCACGCGGTACGGGAAAGGAAAAGGCCTGCGGGTTTTTGCCGACGGCCGGGAGATCGCCCGGTCCGAGGCCCTTGGCCGCATCACGGGCCGGCTACTCCCTGTTCCTTCTTTGGAGTCCCTTGGGCCTCCTTCGCCGGTTGGTTGATCCAGCGTCGCTGAGCGGCATGGCCGCGCGCGCCGGGACGTCGAGGTTCATCGACGCCGGCTTGTTCGAGTTCGATGAATAGGGCCGTGGCCCGGCTACGGAGTCGCGTAATAATAGATGCAACTGCGGTACGGGACCTTCAGGCTTTTCCCGCCGACGAAGGGCTGCAGGGCGGGGGCCTTTCCGGTCTTCCCGTTGTACGGCTTGCCCAGGTCGTGCTTGTAGGTCAGGCGGATCAGACAGGATTTTTTGAAGGTGATCTTGTCCGTATCGCGTGCCCGGACCATGGCGACCAGAGTGCCGCCCTGGCCGGTGCGCTCGTTGCGGACGATCGCGCAAAAGGAATCCGACTCGAGCCCCGGGAATCCCCAGGAGTGACCGTAGAAATCCTCGGCCCCGAGGGACTCGCCCGCAGGCTCTTTGTCGCCGTCGAGGTAGATCTCATGGTTTCCCTCGCAGGTGCCCTGGCCCCCGGCACACGCCGGATGGTCCCCTTCGAGTTGCAGCCAGTGGGCGACGATCGTGCCCGGCGACCGGATGTCGCACAGAACGAGTTCCTCATGGGGGAACTGGAAGTGCCCCGCCTGATAGGCGACCCGCAGGTAGCCGCAGTCCTTGGGGATCGAGGGCACCTCGTCCCATTGAACGTCCATGTAACCAAACAGGTCGGCGTCGGTCGGATTCTCGACCTCGATCCGAATGTGTTCGCGGAAAGGCATGGGCAGGCGGAAGTTATGGGAAGCCCGGGCCCGTGAGAAGTAAATCGTGTGATAGGGCTTCGTCGCCGCCTGGATGTCGCCCAGGAAATCCATGAGCGGCATGTCGATGGCGGGTTTTTCCTGACCGTCATACCACACGCGAAGCACCAGCTTGCTTGCATCGCCGCGAGCATAATCCGACACGTGAAACAGGGTCACCACCCCCGGGCCCTTCTGGTCCAACACGGTTACCTTGGCTTGCGGTTTCAAGGTCGGCGCGTCGGGATACTTGTCCAACGTCCAAGTCCGGGGAACCAGGTGCGTCTTGGCGTCCGGGACGGCGCTGATCTGCCGCCAGTCCTTCGAAACGGACTGGGCGTAAGAAACGTTGCCGAGCGCGGAAACGGTTGCCGCGGCAAGGAGGATGGCGATCGTCAGGGCTCGTACGGTCATCGGGAGTTCTCCTTCAACAGTTGTCCGGGCGTCAGGCTTTCGGCTGCGCGGAGTCCGGGGCGGAAGTCCGGCTCGGCTTCAGGGATTTCGCCGAGCACCAGGATAGCCCCCTTTCCAGCAACTTGTTTCTCATCCAACCACCTTGACTATACCAGAACTTGTTTCGGAAAAAGCAAACTAAGCGGGGTTACATAAGTTTTGCGCGGCGGGTTCGCCGCCCGCCTCGGCGGGCGGCGAACCCGCCGTGCGGCAAGTTGGTTGACAGGATTTACCTCAAACCGCTTAAGTAAGAGAGTTGCCGTGGACGAATCTGCACCGGGTCGACTTCCTGCGGGCCACACGCCGCCGGACAAGGAGATGCGATTTTCCAGAACTTTCAGGACTTGACGGAAGGAGATTGAGTCCGTAAACTGCTGTAAAAGCGGCTCGGCGCCGGATCGCGCCGCGATGACGTGACCGAAGATCCCGACGAACTCGTCGAAAAGGACCAATGAACTTTTTGCCATGCAACCCAAACGAGCCGCCATAAAACCCGCCAAAAACATTCTCCTCGCTCTTGCCGCGCTGCTGCTGACTCCCGTGGCGGCGCTCAACGCCGCGGAGGGGACAAAGCCGCTCAAAGTCTTCATCCTTGCCGGGCAGTCGAACATGGACGGCAACGCCAATATCTCAACGATCGACTTCCTCGGAGAGGACAAGGAGCACGGCGCCTTGCTGAAAAAGTTCAAACCCGACGGCAAGGCGCTGGTGACCCGTGAGGATGTCTGGGTCGCGCACCGCGGCGTCTACGGCAATCTCGCCCCGGGCTACGGCGCCCGGAGAAGCGACGATACGCTTGGGAACTGCATCGGCCCGGAGTACGCCTTCGGCTACTTTCTCGGCGAGGCGCTGGACGAGCAGGTTTTGCTCATCAAGTACGCCACCGGGGGCCAGAGCCTCTACCAGAACTTCCGACCGCCCAGCGCCGGCCTGCCCGCGGGCGCCAAACCGGAGGATTTCGGCAACCAGTATCGGGGCTTGATCGGCTATGTCCACGACACCCTGAATAACCTGAAAGAGCGATTCCCCGGCTATGACGAAAAAGCCGGTTACGAAATCGCCGGTTTCGTCTGGTTCCAGGGCTACAACGACATGTTTGACGAAAACGCCCGTGAAGATTACGGCAAGAACCTCGTCTATCTGATCAAGGACCTGCGGAAGGAATTCAAGGCCCCGGAGATGAAAGTGGTCGTCGGCGTCATGGGCGTCAACGGCGTGCGCAACGAAGTGGGCAAGCAAAAGGACGTGCGCAACGGTCAGCGTTTCGTCAACACCGTGCCGGAATTCAAAGGCAACGTCAAGGCGATCGAGACCGCCCCGCTCCTGCACCCGGAGATCGTTGCCATCCAAACAGCCGGCTGGCTTAACACGGAGCGCGATCTCAAGAAGACGCCGGTTACAGAGGAAGAGCAGGCGATGCTCCGGCGCGCCACCTCCAACCAGGGCTATCACTATTACGGCGAGGGCCGGTTCTTCATCCTGCTCGGCAGGGCTTTCGCCGAAACGATGCTTGAACTCCGGGGGAAATGAGGAGAGGAAGAATGAAAACCGCAAGAGGCACAGGGAAGTTCGTCATCGTATTGTGGGCGGCCGCGGCCGGCCTGATGCTCGGCGCGATGTCCGCGCAGGCAAAGACCTATTACGTGAGTCAATCTTCAGGGAACGACAGTTGGACCGGCCAGGCCGCGAGTCCGGGGGGTGCCAACGGTCCGTGGAAGACGCTGGCGAAGGCTTCGACGATAAACTATGTCGCCGGCGACCGGATCCTGCTGAAATGCGGGGATACCTGGAACGAGGAGTTGCACCCGAAGGGAAACGGAACGCCCGCTAAGCCCATTGTCATCGGCTCGTATGGCGAGGGCAAGAAGCCCGTGATTGACAGGGAAGATTACAACAAGGACCTGCTTGGCATTCATCTGGCCGATCAGGGAGGTTTCAAAATAGTCGGGATCGAATTTGCTCGATGCATGACCGGCATCTACGGGGAATACTCCGACAATTGTCCGACCAAGAAATTCATCTGGATCGAGGACTGCTATTTTCACGATTCTCTGAAGTATGATCATTACGAGACCTATCCCAAACCTCGGAATATCGGCCTTGGCATCTGCTTTTTCTCGTATGAGCGCGACAAAAAGATCGTGCTGACCGATATCACGATCAAGAATTGCGTGTTCCGAAGACTGGCCTCCGCCGTTTGGACCAACAGTCCGGACAACTTCAACAAGAATGCGTCCTTTGTCTATAATTTCGGAAACATGACGATGGAAGACTGCCTGTTTGAGGAAGGCTATCAGTGGCAAATGGGGATACGCGGGGTGGACAAAGGGGCCGTCCGGAGGTGCGTCACGGTCGACATCGGCCGGGGGTTCCGGGCCTGGAACGGCGTGGCCGGGGCGATGTTCTTCCGTTGCAAGGATTGGGTCTTTGAAGACAGCGAATGGGGCTTTGTTGACATAGGACTGGGCAGCGGGGACGGCGAGTCGTTCGACTTTGAGGGCAACTGCGACAACAGTACCATGCGGAACTGTCTCTTCCATGACACCGACGGCCCCGGTTTTCTGATTTGCTGTTATGCCTCCGACGGGAACCCGAACCGGGGTATTCGCATGGAGAATTGCGTCCTGAACGGGAAGACCAAACGTCCTATCGGGTTGCCCCGATGTGAAATCGTCAACACGACGGACTGGAATGAAGTGGCCTGGAAAAATTGCCGTTTTTATCTTTCTCCGGGAGAAGTCCTCATGAGGGTGATGGACCCCGAGAAGGATAAGAGATCCTCCTTCGTCAAATGTGTGCTCAAGAACCTCAGCGACGCCTGCAGCACTCCGAATCTGGCCGCGAAGGCAAAGGCTTCGGCCTCATCGCAGCAGGCTGGGAATGAGGCGGCCAAAGCCATCGACGGGAATGCGGCCACCGCTTGGAAGGCCACGTCGGCTACGGACCAGTGGCTCCAACTCGATTTCGCCCGGCCCATAACCATTAACGAATTCAAGATCAGCGAGGAAGCATCCTCTTCGGTCATCCGCTATGCAATCGTGTACTGGGACGCCAAGGACTCCCGATGGCGGAGTTGCTTCAACGGCTTTGCCGACAAAGGCCGCCCAATCGGTACCGCCTTCGTCGCGCCGATCGTCAGCCGGACCACGCAGAAGGTGCGGCTGTTGGTCGTGAGGACAAAAAGCGGCAATCCCTGCATAAGTGAATTTGCGGTATACAACGACACCACCGGCATGGTCTTCAACGTCCCTGCTGGCCGTGTGCCACCAGAGCGCCCCAGCAAGTGATAGCCGCGCCTTGATGGATTTCGGCCACAGCATGGCAAAGCAAGAGAGGGCTGGCCTGGCGGTTGCGCACCAGCCCTTTCTTGTTTTTTTATTAGAAACGCCATGACGACCAACCGCTCATCTTTCCAGGCGATCCTCGCCATCGCGCTGGCGGCGTCCGTGCTGTTTCTCCCAGCCATGGAAAGTTCGGCGGCGAAGGGCGGGGTCCGCGTCCCCGTGACGGCCGACAATTCCATCGTCCTGGTGAACGGGGAGTATCACCTCAACGCGGGCGCCGAACCGCGCATCCGCATCAAAGGCAACCAGCACCTCGTGGCCCTCGCGTTCGACACCGCGCCGCTGCGGGGTCGGCTCGTCCGGTCGGCGATGCTCGTCTGCCGGCGCGTGGACCACGAGATAAGCGGCGTGACGCTCTCGACGATCTCGGCCGACTGGGATGAGATGAAGTCCAACGCCCTTACCTCCGGCGTCCGGCGCGAGGAAGGCTGGGCGTGGCCGGGCGCGCGCTTTCCGGCCGTGACGGGGGGCAACAGTTTTTCGCTCGTCTCGCAGGCGCGGAGCACGATTAAGGACGACGCGTACTATTGGCCGGTGGACCCGGACTTTATTCACGCGAGCGCGATAGGCGTCGCGCACGGCCTGGCGATCCACGAATGGGTCGTGGACTATTCGCGGAACCCGCGGATCTATTCGCGCGAGGAGCGCGGCAAGGAACCGTACCTGGTGGTCGAGTTCGGCGGGACGGAACCGAAGCCCGACCCGCCGACGGACCTCCGCGTGGCGGACAACGGGGACGCCGACGGGATGCGGCTGCACCTGCGCGGACCGAGGAACGGTTTTGCGTACGAGGTGACGGTCGGCGGGAAGGCGCTGCCGCGGTGGAACATTCCGTTCGTCGCGCCGGGCCGGGAGCAGGTGATTCCCATCCGCGACCTCGGCCTGGCGCCCGGCGCGCGGGTGGCGATTTCGGTCGCGACGCTCAGCCGCGTCGGCGAAAAGAGCCGGGCGGCGACGCTGACAGCCACGGTGCCCAATCCGACGCCGCCGCCGATGCCGAACGTGCCGGGCGTTTCCGCGGTGAAGCCGGCGCTCGAGGACCTCTGCGTCATCCCGGTGCTTGACAAGTACGACGCGGCCGGCAAACCGGTGGGGGATTTTCCGGCGGATTACCGGACGCGGAACGGCGCGTTCGACGGCGGGGCGATTCGCCTCGCGGCCGCGCGGGGCGAGGTCGTGGGGTTCCAGGCGCTCCTCAAGGGCAAGGGCGAGGTGAAGTTGGCGTGCGAGTTGCCCGGCATTCGGACCGAGATGCGGCGAGCGCTGTACGTCGCGTCGGAGGGAGGCCGGCGGATTCCGGACCCCCTTGTGCCTTTCGAGACGCTCGCTTTGTCGGAGACGGAGGCGACGCCGGTCGTCGTGGACGTCTTCGTGCCGTTCGAGTTCGCGCGGGACCGCGTGGCCGGTTCGCTCAAGGTGTCGGACGGGCGGACGGTGCCAATAGCGCTTGCGGTCCGGCGGTTTGCGATTCCGCGCGAGGCGAGTTTCCTCTGCGAGATGAACTCGTACGGATTGCCGGACAAGGTGAGCGAGTTCTATCGGCTCCAGGAGATCGCGTACGACCATCGGGTGCACGCGAACATCCTGTATTACTCGCATCGGACCGCTGCGCCGGGTGCCCGCAAGTGCAACCTGGACATGGTGATGGCGAACGGGCGGCGGATGGACGAGAAGCGCTACAACGCGATCGAGCCGGGCGCGACGCGCGGATATTGGGACGACTTTGTGGCCGTCTTCGGCCCGTACCTTTCGGGGAGTTATTTCAAGAACGGGCACCGGGGCCCCGTGCCGGCCCCGGGGTTTTACCTCACGTTCCACGAAAGTTGGCCGCTGAACGTGCGGGCGTTCTTTAGCGGCACCCCGGACGCCTACGACGCGTTCAACGCGCGGCCGGAGTATGCCGAGACGTTCGTCAACATTCTCAAGGATTTCCTCCGCGTGGCGGAGCGCGAAGGCTGGACGCGGACGGGGTTCCAGATCTATCTCAATAATAAAGGAAGCCTGAACGAGCGCGAGAAGAATCCCTGGATCCTGGACGAGCCGACGGCGTACTGGGATTACCGGGCCCTCGCGTATTACGCGGACCTCGTGAAGCGCGCCAGGGGGCCGGAGCCGCACGCGACCGTGCGGTACCGCATCGACATCTCGCGCCCCGAGTTCGACCGCGGCCAACTCGAGGGCAAGGCGGACCTCTGGGTCGTCAGCACGGACGCCCTGCGGCAATACGGTCGGCTTGTGGCGGACCGGGCCGAGCGGACCGGCGAGGCCATCTGGATTTACGGCTCGACGAGCAAGGTAGAGGAATCGAACCGGCGGACGCAGGCGTGGGCCGTGGAGGCCTACCGCGGCGGCGCCTCAGGCGTCGTGCCGTGGCAGACGCTTAACAAGGACGGCTCGGCGCTCCAGCGTGCCGACACGCTGGGCCTCTTTATTTTCGAGAACCGGGGCAGCGGGCCGGCCGCGATCCATCACTCGATGCGCCTGAAGGCCTACCGCGAGGCGGAGCAGACGATCGAGTATCTGGAACTTGTGCGCCGGGGGCTGGGGCTCACGCCGGGGCAGATGCGCGCCTTCGTGGACCATTACGTCGGCGGCGAGAAGGGCACGTCGGCGGAGGCGTGGCGGGCGCTGCGGGAAGCCGCGGCCGAACTCATCGAATCCCGCCAGGCCGCGCCGGGGCAGTAGCCGGCGGCGCCCTTTTGCTTTTGACAAGGGCGCGGCGCTGAACCTATATTCTTCTCGATGCGGCGAGCGGCCGCGGAACCTCTGGTCAGGAGCGGATCATGGCGAGGAAACGTTTCGTCGCGCTGGCGGTCCTGGGACTTGCGTTTCTGTCGGCCTCGTTGGCGGGATGTTCGAGCGGCGAGCCCGAGCCGGGACGGTACTACAAGAAAGCGGACGGGTTCTCCATCCGGTTCCCGGCGGAGTGGGAACAGAAAGAGAACGTGATGGGGACGGTGGTCATCGCCCTGAGCCCGGCGGAAGGGGAGGACGATACGTTCCGGGAGAACGTCAACGTCGTGGTCGAAGCGCTGCCGTCGCCGATGACCCTGGACGAATACTTCAACCTTAGCATGGTGAACCTGGGGAAATTGCTCACCGAGGCCCGGCAGCCGGAGATCGCCGACGCCCGAATCGGCGGCGAGGCAGCCAAGCGCGTTGTTTATCAGACGACGATGGGACAGATTGGCGTCAAGGGCACGCTCTATGTTGCCGTGAAGGGCAATCGCGGCTACGCGATTACCTGCAGCGCCACGCCGGACTCGTTCGACGCCTACAAGGCCCGCTTCGAAAAGATTGCCGGCACGTTCCGGTTCGAGTAATCGCGCCGCAAGGATCGCGGCAGCCAATGGGGCAAATAAAGCCCAGGGATGGGAATCCCTGGGCTTGGTTTTTTTGGGCTACCCCGGCCACGGCGCGGAATGTGTGGAACCAAACGGCCCCGGCATGCGTATAAAAGAGTGGCGAAGTGAGAGCGGGGAACCCCGTTCCCGAGGGGTAGCGGACCTAAGGAGACGAGCCATGGCGACGCGCGCGAGCCGGTGGGCGGCGATTCTCTGCGCAGGGTCGGTTCTCTTGCTGGTCCCGGCGGCCGTTTGGGCCGTCGAGACCCAGCCGGTCGACCCGCTCCAGAGCGAGAATATCGGGAAGGACGTCACGCAGGGGGCCCTCAGGATCGTCAAGAAGGACGGCGAAGTCGTCGAGTGTCCCCTGAAGCACACGGACGTCGAGGCGGAGGTCGCGGGGTTCATCGCCCGCGTCCGCGTGACGCAAACCTTCTATAACCCGCTGGATGAAAAGATCGAGGCCGTCTACGTCTTTCCCCTGCCGCACAAGGCGGCCGTGGACGACATGACGATGGTCATCGGCCAGCGGCAGATCGTCGGCGTCATCAAGCGGCGGGCCGAGGCGAGGCAAATCTACGAAGAGGCCCTCGCACGCGGCGCCACGGCCGCGCTCCTGGAACAGGAACGCCCGAACATCTTCACCCAGTCGGTCGGCAACATCCAACCCGGCCAGGAAGTCAAGATCGAGATCTCGTACGTGGACGTCCTCGAGTACGACATGGGCGTCTACGAGTTTCATTTTCCGATGGTCGTCGGCCCGCGGTATATCCCGGGCTCGCCCACGTCGAAGATCCCGCCCGTGCCGGAGGAACTCAAGGGCAAGGTCGGCGAACTCGACAAGTCCAAAGTGCCCGAGGGGACCGAAGCGCCGAAGGGCACGGGCTGGGCGCCCGACACGGACCGTGTGCCCGACGCCTCGCGCATTACGCCGCCCGTCCTCAAGCCGGGCTTCCGCACCGGCCACGACATCAGCCTCTCCGTCTGGGTGGACGCGGGCGTCCCGATCCGGGATATCCGGATACCGAACCACAAGGCAACGTTGGATCGCGAGGGCGGGAGCGAACTGTCGGCCGAACTCGAGCCCGCCGACGCGATCCCCAATAAGGACTTCGTCCTGAAGTACGCGGTGGTCGGCGAGAAACCGGCCATGGCCGTCCTCGCCCACACCGACGCCGCCGGCCAGGGATACTTCATGCTCATGGTCCAGCCGGAGGAGGACGAGCGCCTCAAACAATCCCCGCCGCGCGAAATCTCCTTCCTCATCGACGTCTCCGGCTCCATGTCGGGCGAACCGACCGCCAAGGTCATCCAGACGATGCGCGAGATGCTGAAGCGCACCAAGCCGGCGGACACCGTCCAGGTCGTCACGTTCGCGAACCAGTCGCAAAAACTCTTTCCGCAGGCCGTCCCCTGCACGCCGGAGAACATCGCCAAGGCCTTGAACTTTACCGTGGGCCTCCAGGGCAGCGGCGGGACCGAAATGCTCAAGGGCATCAAGATGATCCTCGAAGAGCCGCTCGACCCCGACCGCGTCCGCATCGTCATGATGCTCACCGACGGATTCATCGGCAACGAGGCGGAGATCATCGCGGAGGTCGGCCGGCGATGCGGAGACCAGATAAGGTTCTGGTGCATCGGCATCGGCCAGTCGCCGAACCGGTTCCTCACCGACGGCGTCGCGAAGCAGGGCGGCGGCATGTCGAAGGTCATCGGCCTGAACGACGACCCCGCCGAAATGGTCCAGGAAGTCATGTTCCGCATCCACCGGGCCCAACTCGCGAAGATCAAGATCGATTGGGGCACGCTCAAAGTGTTCGAGACGTATCCGGCGAGGATTCCCGAACTCTGGGCCGGCCGGCCGGTCATCCTCTTCGGCCTCTACGAGCCCGGCGAGAGCGACATTATCCTGAGCGGCCTCGCGGAAGGCGCGCCCGTCTCCTGGCCGCTGCACGTCAAGTTCCCGGCCAATGCGAAGAAGCACGACGTCCTGGCGAAAGTCTGGGCGCGCCAGAAAATCGAGGAACTGATGCACACGACCTACTACGCGGGCTCGCCCGAGGTCGAGGAGATGGTGACGAGCATCGCGCTGGAGTACCGCCTGATGAGCCAGTACACGAGTTTCGTGGCGGTGGACGAGAGCGAGATCGGCCGGATGGTCGAGCCCGCCCGCCCGCCGCGACGGATGCTTGTCCCCGTCCCGATCCCCGAAGGCACACGGTACGAAGGGTTCTTCGGCGACGCCGGCCTCGCGGAAGTGGACGCGCTGAAACAGTACGGCGGGCATGAAGTGTCGGCCTCGGTGACCTCCATGCGGATGTCGGCGGTCCGCGCCTTAGGCGGCAGCAGCCGAGGGGGCGGTGGGAGCGGCAGCGGATTCGGCTTCTTTGGCTCCGGCGGAGGGCCGGCGCCGGTGGGCCCGCCCCCGAGGATGCCGGGTACGCCTCAGGCGATGCGCTGGCCGGCCGCTACTGCCCTCATGAGGCCCGGGGGAAAGCGCTTTCAGGCGTCGGCCGGAGGGGGGTATCTGTTCAGCCGCGGCTTGATGGACTCTGTGAATGCGGAGAGGGGTCGTTACACGGGTCTCATGGCGCGTTATTGGCAGCAGGCCCATCGGGAGGGGAGGGAGGCGCTCGTGCCAAGGGCCGATCCCGGCTGGGTGGTCGTCGAACCGGGCAAGGAAAGCGCCCTCCTCGCCGAGCGAGCCCGCCTCATGTACGACTACCTCCTCGCCGACATGCGGACACGAATGGGCTGGGGCGGCGAGGCGCCGGCCCGCTACGCCGACCGCATCGAGGAAATCAACAAGGGCCTCGTGCCCCTCTGGGCGAAGACGGAGCCGGTTCTCGAGAAGAAACTAAATATTACCATCCAGGACCTGTCGGTCGAGGACGCCATTCGTGCAATTGCACGGGCCGTACGAAGATCCGACGGTCTCGTCGAAATCACGCAAGATCCCGTCCTCCGGGCGGAGCGGGGCGAAATGCGGGTGACGTATCTGGACCTCCGCGGCGCGACCGTCGCTCAGGCACTCGACTGGATCCTTGTGCCCGAGCGAATGACGTGGTGGCTCCGGGACGGCGCCCTCCGCGCCGGGACGGCGCGGAGCGCTCCCGTCGCCGGACCGTGGGTCTATGACGTCTCGCTCCTCGTGATGCCCGACGAGAAAGAGATTGAGAAGATCGAGGATTATCAGAAGCGCGTCCAGGCGGTGAAGCAGTCGGCCGACGATTTCCTGAAGGCTGTCGCGAAGGCCCTCGGCGCGAAGGACCTCGTCCGGGAAAAGGAAAAGGCGGAGGAATCGGCGGAGAAGCCCGAGGTCGTCTGGTACGGGCCGGGGCAAGTGCTGCTCTTCGCCGGCGCGAAGACACACGCGGCCGCGGCGAAACTCTTCGCGGACCTGGCTGATCCGAAGGCCGAACTCGCCGGCGATCTCGCGGAACTCCACAAGACGACCAGCGCCCGGGCCGAGGCACGAAAAGATGCTGCCGAAAAAGCCCGGACCGCCGCCGAAAAGTTCCGCGTCGCCGGCGTTCTGAGGGAATACAGTTGGCGGCTCCTGGCGGCCGCGGCGGGCGACGAACTCGACCCCGAGGCCCTCGCCGAACTCCAGGTCGCCTGGAAGAGCCCCGCCGCGGCGGAACTCCTGAAGGGCGAGGCACGCGTCATCCCCATCCGCTCCGCGTGGGCGTTCCAAACCGCCTGGGCGGCGATGCCGACGGTCGAGGAATCGGTCGCGATCCCGAAAGCGTTCCGCGACGGTGTGCAAGAAGCGGCCAAGGCGGCCCTGGCGGACCTCGAAAAGTCGCCCGACGCTCCCGCCGCTTACTTCGCCGTCCTCTACACGGCCCTGGGCATCCGCGACCCGTCGAGCGAATTTCTGGCCAAGGCGAAGCCGCTCCTCACCGAAGGCAAGGCCGATTCGCCCCTCGCCGACGTCCGCACCGTCGCCAAGGCGCTCTTTGCGGAACCGAAGGACGTGGACTCCAAAGCCCTCACGGAACTCCTGGCGAAGGGCGTCCGGGGCGACGATATGGTGGCGCTGACGGCCCTGGCCTGCCGGCGGGCGGGCGGAGAGGTGTGGACCGCGTTTCGCGCCGAGAGCCGAGCGATCCTCGGCGACCAGCCGCTCTCGGGCGCCGTCGTGGTCCTCGTCAACCGCCTCTCCCGGCCGGGGATGACCCTCGCGGCGCGGTAAGCCGGCGAAGCAAGGTTTTAGGAGAATCCGGCGCCAAGCAAATCAAGCGCGGCGTCCCACCGGGACGCCGCGCTTTTTTTAAATAGGGACAGTCACCTATTATGCCCAAGCCCGAGTCCGGCCGGCTTTTGCAAGCCAAAACGACGCAAGTTATTTGCCTGAGGGAACTTGCCGCCGATCTTCCGGCTATCCGGATTAACAAAACAGGTGACTGTCCCCCCTATTGTCCCACCTATTTCGATAATAAAACCGGTCCTGTCCCAAAAGTTCATTTTAATTGAATCGCAACCTTGCTCCCGGACTGATTATTGATTTTCAATATACCGCCTTCCGCCAGCGGCCTCCATGCAAAACCTTCCTCCTTTTCGCTGGTTACAAGCGGCAGACTCTTGTCACCAACCTTTACCGAAAGCGGTTTCGAAGTCATCCGCAGTACCGCCATCGTGCTCTTGTCAAATGTTGTGAAGGTGATTTCCTTGTCCGAATACGCAATGGCCTGCACAACGGATGACGATCGAAGCAAATGGTTCTCGCCGGCCGGGGCCCATTCAGGAACTGCGGCCAATCCCTCCATGAAATGCCGGATGTAGTCGGTGTATCCGTCCGAGAACCATGACTCACCGCCCCAGGTGTGACCAACCCGCACGAAGCCGTCAGGTTCGGCCATGTACGACGCATAGTTGAAATGACGAAACGCTTCCTCCTTGAACCGCTCATCGGCGGTCCGTTCATACCAGAGCGCACAAATTGACGCATAGCGAGCCGTATGGCTGCCCATGGGCTTGTAGCAGGCCAATTGCTCATTAATGGCGTCCATCCCGGGTTCGCCGAACGTGTTTTTGACCCACCGGATAAGGGCCGGAACCGTATTTTGGATATTGGCATCGACACCAGGATTCTTAATCAGGTAGCGAGCCAATTCCATGGGAGAGTTATTGACCCGGTTTTGGTTGAGTGGATCTAAGGGCATGTCCTCGAAATAACCTTTCCAGACGGATGTTTTTACAGGGCCGTCCGCCGCATACAACCAGTGCCAGACAATCTCCGCGCTCTTCTTGTACGCCCGTGCTTTTTCGTCAGACAGTTGGATGCGGTTTTTGATCCGGGTAAACTCTTCCAACAACCGGAGGTTTTCCACAACATGCGAAGTGTAATCCTCCAGGATCTCACCCTTTTCGGCTCTTACTCTGAAAGGCCAGGGCGATACGAGTGCCATGTCTTTCACGTTGAGTTCCATCGATGAATGGGGTCCCTCGCGCACATGTTTGGCCAGTGCATCAGCACAGCGGGTAGCAGCCTGCAGATAATTCGTTTCACCCGTAATCTGATAAAACCGCAGGTACGCCATGCCCATATCTCCGATCTTGTCAACTTCCAGGACGAAGGATCCGTCACCACGACCCATCATCTTCGGGTTTTGGGTTCGGTCAAACATTGCGGATCCCCCGTAGACTGCCTTTCCGGGGTCCGAGCTGGCATAGGGAACGCAAGCCCATTCCCAACTCTCCGGAGTGGTTCCGTATTGAAGGTGATGATCGAGCGTTTTGCGGACAAGCTCGATCCATGACGGATCACCCGAATAATTCCGCCAGTCTATGGCTAGACTTTGTACCAGGCCGGCATTCACCGTGGCCGGGTTGTGCGGCCAGTTAGAACCACTGAAACCACCTTCCTTTTTACGTTTGAACGAGCAATACGTCATGTAGAGTGGAAGGCCATTGGCAGGGTCACTTGGGCATTTCTCAAGGAAATGGACCGCGAGTTTCACAGCCTGGACATATCCCGCACCCGGTGTATCCGGTTGGTAACGTGACAAGAGTTTGCCTTCCTTGTCCAGGTTCACTTTCGCCCCGCACATCGCATCGACTCTGTACTGAGCTGCCGCCGGCATCGCCAGCATTACAATAATCATGCCTGCAATCGGTATAACTTTCATGTGATAAACCTCCTTACCATTTTTGCCTTGTTTTGGCTGTTTAGTAACCATGACCGGATTAGAACATAAGTGAATCTGTTTCACAATCCCCTCGACCGGCCACCGGTTCACGATGAACGCGCCAAGAAAATCAAGCACGGCGTCCCACCGGGACGCCGTGCCTTTCTGATAATACTTTCGGCTGAACCGTCGTCTGCCGGTCCTTCATCGCGTCTGGGGCGGCGGACTAGGCGGCGCGGCCGGCCCTTTCTTGAACACCGCGTTCCAATCCACGCGGCCGGTCGCCTGCATGAGGATAAAGAGCGTGATGATCGCCACCACGACGATCGAGAGGCCCGTCCAGCCCTTCCAGAAGAAGGCGTAACTGAAACCGATGAGGTACACGAGTTGCGTGAAGCCGACGTAGGCGACGGCGAACTTGACGCCCGCCACGAGGCGCATGTAACTGACGACGAGCAGGACGCTCACGGCGGCCGAAATCCAGAATGCCCTGTGGATGTCAATGTGGTCCACGAGGTACGCCAGGAGGATGTGGAACGCGAAGAAACCCGCCGAGATCATAAGGTAATGCATCGGGTGCAGCGGCACCTTCTTCAGAAGCATGACCGTGAAGAGCACCGTGAAGAAAAAGAACAGGCCGACCGGCGCGTAAAGAGACATGCGGCCGGTGATGGGTCCGGTGTCCTCGCGCGCGGGGGTGTCCACGGCGATAGACTGGCTGGTGCGCGAGTCGGTGATTTCCCAGACGGCCCGCACGCCGCCGTCCGTCGGCTCGGCTTTCTTCGAGGGGCTCATGCTTCCTTCGGGGTAATTGATGGCTGTGAAGTTTGTCGTCACCTCCAGCGAGAAGTCCTGGAGGTGGGCGGGCTGGGCGGGCTCTCTCGCGGGGACGTAACTCCACTGGTCCCGGCCGCGCGTCGTGTAGGTCACCGTCACGGTGTGCGCCTTCTCATCGGCCGGAATGGGAACGAGGAAACGGTTGCCGATCTGCTTCGAGTCCACGTCGAGCGCTTCGCCGTCCAGGACGAGGGCGAGGTTGTCCATGAACGGAACGCCGGCCGGCAGGATGAAGACGAAAGAGTTCCCGGCCGGGTCGGACTTCACGGTGTACGTCCCCGCGAAATCCACCGTGTACGTGCTGAACCAGAGGAGCCCTTTGTACCGGTTCTCGTGCTCCAGGTGGACCTTGATGCTGGAGGCGAGGGGATCCACGGCTTCCGCGTGCTCAGGGGTAGACCCGAGGTACGGCGCCGGCTGGCTGAGGTTTGTAGGGCCCCAGGACGAATCAACCTGCTCGCTCAATTGGTCCCGCAGACTCTCGGTGCGCCAGTACACGGTTCCACCCAGGGCCCACCACGCGGCGCACGCCAGGGCGAAGATGACGAGGATGAGAAAAAATCGAAACGCGGTCATGTCAGGCTCCTTTCCCACAGGGGTCCGTTGGCGCCGCCACCGTCCGGCGGCTCGCTCTCTTTGGCCGCCGGTCGCGCTCTCACGATCTCATATCGGCCGTCCGCCTCCTCGCACCTGAGCCGATTGGCGTCGCAAATGATCTTCAGGTTCTTGACGAAGCGGCACCCGTCGTCGCCGGCGGCGATGGCGATAGCGACCCATTCGTCGCCGCTGAACCTGACGGGGTTGAACTCCTTGTAGAGGTTGTCGTGCACCTCGACGGGAATCTCGCCCGTGCCGCGGATGCCCCGCCGCTGACGATGCCGGCGTCGAACGCCGGGCCGTCGAGTTCCAGGGCCACGAGGGTATCGATCTCCTGCCGCTCGGTCGCCGGGACGGAAATCGCGACGCCGCCGTCCGTCTGTTTGACCGTGGCCGTGCCGCCCGTGAGGACCTTGCTCGAAACGATCTTCTTCGTGAGGGCCGGCAGGGCGATCTTATCGCCCGGCCACTGGAGAATGTGAACGTAAACGGTGTTGCCTTTGCACGTGGCGGCGCCCCAGGGTCCCGGTCGCCACGGACCGCCGCGCGTGCTGTAAATCGTCTCGCCGTACTTGGCCAACCACTGGCCCATTTCCTTGAGGCGCTGGACCTGGCGCGGTTCGATCTCGCCGGTCGGCATCGGTCCGACGTTCAGCAGCAGGTTCCCGTCGCCGCCCGCGCACCGCACCAGGATGTCGATGCACTGCTTGAGGGACTTGATGGTGTCGTTGGGCTTCCAGGCCCACTGGGTCCCCAGGGTCATGCAGGTTTCCCACGGGCGCTGAGTGTCGAAGCCGCCGATGCGCTGTTCGGGTGTGTAGTAGTCGGCGTTCGGCCCGATCTGCTGGGCGTCGTAAGCCGCCAAGCTGCCCATGTCCAAGCGATTGTTGATGATGATCCCGGGCTGAAGCGTCCGGACGAGTTTATAGGTTTCGGGCTGGTTCCACGGCGACGGCCCGCCGTCGGTGTCGAACCAGAGGAGCGAGATTTCGCCGTAATGGCTTAACAGTTCCCGGAGTTCGCCCTGCATGGCCGCGACGAACGTGGCGTTCCGCTCGGTGCGGCAGTCGGGGTCGCGCCAGTCCATGGGCGAGAAGTACCAGCCGATTTTCATGTCGGCCTTGTGCGCCGCCGCCGCCAGTTCGCCGCAGACGTCGCGCTTAAACGGCGTCTGGGAGATGTTGTAGTCCGAGACCTTGGAGGACCACAGCAAGAAGCCGTCGCAGTGCTTGGCCGTCAGGACCATGTATTTCATGCCGGCGGCCCGGGCGATGGCGACCCATTCGTCGCCGCTGAACTTGACGGGGTTGAACTCCTTGTAGAGGTTGTCGTACACCTCGACGGGAATCGGTCCCTTGTTGGGACACTTGGGATTCGAGTTGGCGCGAGACCAGCTGATTTCGGTCCCTTTCAGGCTCACCGGCCCCCAGTGGATGAACATGCCGAACCGTGCCTCGCGCCACCATTGCATGCGCTCGGAGCGCGAGGGCGGAGGGGGTGCCGCCTTGGAAGCGTCCGCGGCCGGCTCGGCGCCGCAGGCCAGGCCGCAACCGAATAACACGAAAACCAGGAAACCGAGGAGTCTCTGCATAGCCGCTCCTTTCAAGGCTTTTTGTAACCGCTTAATACCGTCTGGCAAGTGAAAGTTTCAGCGAAGTTAAACTCCCGGCGGGTGTCCACGATGGGCGGCGGTGCCGCCAGGCACGAATTTAGGTGGTGGCGCCCCGGACCGAAGTCGCGGCGCGGATCATCTCACGGCCCCCGATTCGCCTTGGGCAACCGTGGCGCAATGCTCCGCAACTCGGGCTGCGTTGTTGCGGCTTCGATGGCCTTGATGGCCTCTTCGACTGCGGCGACTCGCCGATTATTGAGTTCGCCGGCGGGAAATTTCCCCTTCTTGCATTGATCGTTCAGGGCCACGATCAGCTCTTTCAACCTCGGCACCGCTCCGCGGGCGGCCGTGCCATAGCGGACCAACTGCTTCATGATTTCTCCCGTCCTGCTTTCGCTGCCGTGGCCGCCCTGGGTTTTCGCGAAGAGGACACCCGCTTCGATGCCCTCTTTGAAGTGGTATTTCGACAACGCTTTTAATCCTGCCATACGGATCTCGTTGCCGAACATCGTGTCAGCCGGGGCTGGGGTGTCTATGGCGGCGAGGATGTCCGGGGCCAGGGCCTGCACATCCTCGAGGGTCAGGAGGTCGGTGAAAGTGTGCGTGAGCCGGGCTCTGGCCATGCCATCGGCGTTCTTCGAGATGGCCCGGATCGCCGGATAGAGCAGTTCGGGATCGATTCCCTCGATGGAATTTCGCAACAGTCCTTGGAACAAGGCCGCAGCCAGTTCGCCATGGGTGAGTTGGATGGGATCGTCCCATACGATCGGCTGAAGGGGCTCAGCGGTTTTGGCGACCGCCTTGAGCATGTCGGGGACGACGGGTTTCGCCTTATCGCCCATGTTCTTGAGGGCGTTCGCCGCTTTGACACGCAGCCAGCGGTCTTCGTGGGTGAGCAGACGGACCAGCACCGGTAGAGATTCTGCACTGTGGATGTAGCCGAGTGCTTCGCAGGCTCCCTGGCGGACATGGGCATCTCTGCCTTCCGCCATGGCAATCAGTTGGGGCACCATCGCCTTCGCTTCGGGACGCTTGGCCAGCTCCTCCGCCGCCCAACTGCGGACGACCGGCGACCAGTCGCCCAGAGCGGCGAGGAGTTCCTCCGTGTTCTTGGTCTTGCGGTCCAGATCGAAGCGGCCGGAAGCGACGGCCTCGGCTACGTCCTTCTTGCTGAGCCAGTTTGCCTGATTCGCGTCCCTGCCGGTGATGCAGAGTCTTCTCATCGGCAGGGAATAGGTGAGGACATAAGTGGCCGTCGGACTCAGGCCGCAGTAGCTGCTCTTGCCATAGTAGGTGTTGTCGTCCGTCTTGCCGGGTCCGTATTGCTCGCCTCCATCATAGGTGAACGATCCATCGCAGCGCCGCACAAGGTCGAGGTGCCAGGAGGCTTCCTTGAAAAAGGCCTCCGTCGCGGCAGGTCCGCCGGTATTGGCGCCCAGAGCGCCCCACAGATAGCTGAATCCCTGCCCGGTGTGTCCGTATTCACGATTCTGGTAGGAAGCGGTGACCATCTTCGCGAAGTACCGCGTTTCCCTGATCCGGTTCCCCTGAACGGCGAACATCATGGCAGCCATGGCGTTCTTGCCGTTGTTGTCGTGGTTCGGCCACGGCATGTGCTCGCCGTAAGGAATCGCTCCCTTGTCCACGAAGTAACCGAAGAACCTGGAGGCTCTTCCGATGGCGGGGTCGATCTCCGGGTCCTTCACGCCGCACTTCTTACCCATGACAATCGCGAGATTGGCCACCAGTCCCGCCGAGTTCACCGGGCCGTAGGGAGGGATCGATCCGTGGAGTTGGCCGTCGGGAGTCAGGTCGCAAAAGCCATGCCCGAACGTGCCATACATGCCCTGTCCCTTGGCGAGTGCAACCGTGTATTGATTGATGGCGTGCAACACTTCTTTGTCGCCGGTGAGAAGGTAGTACTCGCAGAGGAAGACGTTCCGATATCCAGTCTCCCACGTCCCCAACGCGTTCCTTCCCAGCTTCAGCGTCTCAGGACCCATCTTCCGGGCAAACGCCTGCACCCGGGGCAGGTAGTCGGGATTGCCGGTCGCCATCAGCGCGAGGCCGTTCACCGCTCCCCAGATATCCTCTTTGAGCGGCTCCTTCTCCAGCACCCGGCAGGCATCGTCGAAGATCCGCTTGGACTTGGGGCAATTGTAGGGCGCGGTGTCGCTGTAGGTCCCCATGACTCTCAGCCTGAGTTGCACCGCGGCGGTCTTGCCCGCCCGCCAGCGGGTCAACTTCAGGATGCCTCCATTGGCCGCCTTCTCAGCTTCCTGAATCGCCACGGCGATGCTTTTGCGGGCGTCGTCGGTGAACCGTTTGCCGCCGGCGCCGAGGATGACGTCGTCCACTTTCATCACGCCATCCGCCGGCGACTTTGCCCCGACATGCGTGACCAGAATCTGGCGGCTGGCCGTCGTGGTCCGACCCTGCTGGCTCTCGAAGAAGTCGGCGGGCTTGGTATAAATCCACCCGCGAAGCCCCGTGGCGCCGAGATTGTAGGTCAACGTGCGATCGACCGCGCTACCCTGAGTGAGATCCGGTGGCACCGGTGGCGGCGCAGCGACGAGTGGACTGCTGCACACCAGCGCGATGGCGACAACGAGGGAGGCGATACACAGAGGTGTGTTTTGCATCTTCCGCAAGGCACTGCTCCTATGGGTCCGTGTCATCCTGTGTGTCTGTTCCTGCTAAAGCGCAACCGCACATCTTCAGGGGGACGGCTTTTGCGGAAGAATCGGCACATTGCAGAAGGTGAGTGTCGCGATGCCGTTAGCGCCAACAATCAGCTTATCCTGGCTCCAGGCCATCTCCTTAAGATAGGTGATCTTCTGGGCCGCGGAGGCCTCCTTCAACTTGAGCGTGACCACATTCCCGGACACGGCACCCGAGGCCACTTTCTCCTTCTCCCCGTCCAGATAGATCTGAGTGGCAAGCGCATCGGTCCACACTATAGGCTGGTCAAACTCCAGGGCAATCGCATCTTTCGCACGGCTCGTATAGTAGGCCCGCTTGAGGTTAGGCGGCGTAATGGGGGCGGTGGCCACCTTGCCGTAGAAATCCCGCTCCATCAGCGGTTGAATCAAGCGCGCAAATTCCGCCCAGCCGACCAGCGGAAAATGGCAGGGCCCGGGCGGCTTGATCCCCAGCGTCGACATGATGTCCAAGTTCGAGTAAAGGCACGGTAAAGTCCTCTGCACCTCGCGCAACATGTCGCCATGCCCATTCCCCATGCTGCAGGAGTTGGGCCAGATCTGGAAAATGTAATAGTGCTGGATGTTGGGGTAGTCCTGTTTCCAGGCTGCCGACAGATCGATGAAGTATTTTTGGTACGTTTCCCATCCAAAGCCGCCGTCGGGACCATCCGAGCCCTGATCGCTCTCACCCTGATGCCAGAGCACGCCGCGGATGCCGTGGGTCAGTCTGGCCCCCTTAATGCGCGTCAGCAACCGTCCGTAAATTGTTTTCGGGTCTTCGTGATTGGTCTCGTTCCGCTGGTGCTGGTCGATCCGGGTCCCGCCGACGGCCCCATTGATGATGAAGATCGGAATCTTCTGGCTTTCCAGCAGCCGCTTGGCGAGTTCCATGCCCCAGTAGCCGAGCTCCGCCTTCTCGCCTTTCTCCGCCTTCCAGACCGGGTTACACCAGAGGTTCGACCGGGCGCCGCCTTGCGGGCGGCCATAGCTGCGAATCCACTCGTTCGTGTCCGGCGGAGACTTCTCGCCGGTGTCCGTCGCCAACGCGTTGGATTGGCCGTCAATCACGTAGGCATCGCCGCACACCAGATTGGTAGCCGTATTCAGAACCGTTTCGATGTTCCCGCTCTTGGAGCCGAACTCCACCTTGTACTTGACGAGCCCCGGTTTGAGCTTTACCGAGAAGGCATAGGCTCTGTCGGCCGACAGTGGACGGCTTTCGGTCTTGTACGGCTGATCCCCGGCGTAGACCTTCAGGAAGACGGAGTCGGCGGCTTCCTTCAAGGTCCCGTTATAGAAAAGCGTGCCTTCATTCTTGTCATCACGGGCATAGAACTGGTTGTCCTCAGGTTTCTCATCCTTGGCGGGCGTCCGTTCCACCCAGGCATCTTTCTTGGGTTCCTGGACCAGAATCGTGGCGGTGCTGACGGTCTCTCGGCCGCCGTTGTTAACGGCCAGCGTGACGGTCATTTTGCCGCTGTTCTGGGCCCTCCGGAGGATGAGTTTCCCCGGTGCCATCTCCTTGATGACGGCGATATCCGAAACGGTCCAGGTGTAGTTCAGATTGCCGGCGCCCTTGGCCTGCATTTCGCGCAGGTTGGCGATCTGCGGCGCCACCTCGATCGTCTTCCGTCCATCCCACTTGCTCGGCGTTTTCAGCGTGAAGACCGGCTCCGGAATGTCCTCCTTCACCGTGATGGGGACGTCCTTGGTCTTCACCTCATTGGCGTAGACCGCCTTGAACTGGAGAGTGAGCGATTGGTCTCCAACCACTCGGCCGGCATCAAACGTAAAGGCAAACCGGTCCGCGGCGGCCACGGTTTCCTGGCCATCGCGTTTGAGGATCCAATAGACCTTCTGGGCGCCTCCGGCCTTGGCCGACACCGTAGCGCTCTTGCCCTCCAATACGGTCACTTGCTTCTGGGAAACCGAGAAAGCATTGCCCGGCTGCACCACGGGCCCCACCAGCGTTTGCAGGGGCTTCTGGTTTTCGTATTGCAGCCTCACCCAGTCGGCGGAGCGCGTGACCTTGGAAACGCGCACCTCGTCAATGTCGCCGACGAAGTTGAAGTTGTTGTACCAGCCGCCCACATACATCCTCGCAGGGCTCTTGATCGCCAGTGGGGCCCCTGTGGACGTCGAGGAGCCGGCGAGGACGCCATTCACGTAAATCCGCGAATCCCCGTTCTTGAATGTGTGTACCACATGAATCCATTGGGACATGGGGAGCGGGCCGCCGCTCGCCACATTGGCCCCCGAAAAATAGCAGTCCATATTAATGTGCGGCGGACTGACAAACTGCATGATTACTTTACCCTGTGCCTGCTCGTTCCCCCAGCCCAGGATGGTCGCATTCGGCTTTTCAGCCCGGAACCACGCTTCAGATGAATGGGCACTGGCGCCGGACGGATAGGCTGTGATGTTCTCCCCGCAGTTGATCCCCTTGCCCACGTCAAAGTGCCGACTTTTGCCGATCATGCCGGAAGAAGCAGTGGTGCCCGTATCCTTCGATTCGAGCGTGCCCACCTCATCCTTCACTGGCTCATTCATGTGCCAGACGCTGAGGAATCCGTTCGACTCGTTGAACACGGCCGACCCGCTGGATTCGCTGGTCGCGTCGGCCTTTCCCCAATACATTTTTATTTCCTGCCGCGCGTTGCCCTTGATCGTGGGTATTCTCAGCCAGATGCTGGTCGTTCCGTTTGCCGCGTCCCATTCCTCAACCTGATACGCCAGGGGCGTGCCCGTACTCGTGGAGAAACGGACGTCCTCTCCCTGGGCCTTGGCCTGGCTGAAATCAAAAAAGTCCTTATGCAGCCGCACCAGCAACGGGAAGCCGTCTTCCGAAGCCGATGCCGGCAAATTGGCGCCGTCAGAAGTAGTCAGGATGGTTAGGGAACCGGAATGCTGCCAGCCCGGATATGGAGCGGAGGCCTTGGCGGGCTTGTCCTCCGCAGCGCCCGACCGCGCCAGCGGCGCCGGCAACAGGGCGGCGAGGGTGAGCAGTGTGGATGTTCGGAGTCTCATGGTTGCGTTCCTTGTCTGCGAATTCGCAGGGCCTCACTTTGCCAACCGTTCGGCCGCCTTGGCCGGGTCGATATACTTCGCCATCACTTGCCCGAAGTCGCCATGAGCAACTTCTTCATCCCTTCCCCCAGGGCCTTGCCGACCAGGAAGTAGGTCTCCGCGTTGGCGAACTCGTGATGGCCGTGGCCCGGACAGGGGCTTTCCTCGGGTTTTCGCACGAAGTCGTGGGTCTCGACGAACGCCACCGTCCCCTTGAACTCGGGGCTCGCCGCCGCGCCGGCCTGCGCCTTGCGGATGGCCAAGGCCGCAGGGTCCTTGCAGTCCGCTCCCCAGGGGCCGGTCAACTCTCCGATCACGACCGGCAGGTTGGGCGCCTTCAGGTCGGCGCGCACATCCTTGATAAGGTTCACGAGGTTCTTCTCGTACTCCTCGACGGCAGCCTTGCCGCCGCAGAAGTCGTTCCATCCGTGCCACCAGACGAAACCGGCCAGCTCGTATCCGCCGCCGTCGTAGTCGGAGAAGGACTTTTTGAGGTCCGCCAGGGCCTCGCGGACATCCGCCAGCATCTTCGTGTAGTAAGGCCCCACCTCTCCGCCGGAACTCGGGGGCCGGAAGTCCTTCGAGAGGCTCTTGCCGCCCCAGGCCGCCTTGATCAGCAGCACTTGGTTCGGCAGCGCGTTCCCCATGACGTGGCCGAACTCGAGTTCGGGACCGAAGTGGTGCTTCCCGCCGTAGACGGTGAAGCCGAGCGTGAGCGGGCCGCATTTCACGGGGCTGTTCTCGGGCTTGTACCAGACCCAGACGTCCTCGCGCACCGTCCACCGGCCGTTGTCGTCCTTGAGGTGCCTGTAGAGGGGCGCCTTGGCGGGGTCTTTCATCACCGTGTTGAGCGTACCTTTGGCGTCGTTGTAGTTCTCGCCTTCGAGGTCGGCCACGCCCTGGCCTTCCATGTTCGATTGGCCCGCCAGGATGAAGACCTTCACCGGGCTCTTGCCGGTCTGCTTCGAGGCCTTGTCCGCCTCGCCGGCGAAGGCCGGAAGGGACGACGCTCCTATCGCGAACGCCAAGACAACGGCTGCGACGGCAATGCATCTCTTCATAGACGATCTCTTTCAATGGCTTGCCCGTAATCCGTGAGTCCGGCGGAAAATCAGCAGGCCTGACGCTCGATGAGACGGACCATCTCGCGGACCGCCTTGCGGAGGCCGACGAAGACCGCCCGGCTGATGATGCTGTGGCCGATGTTCAGTTCCGTCATGCCGGGAATGTCGGCAATGGGGCCGACGTTGGTGTAGCCCAGGCCGTGGCCGGCGTGGACCACGAGGCCGGATTCCTGGGCGAGGCGCGCCGACTCGGAGACGTGCGCCAACTGCCGGTCGCGCTCGGCACCCGCCGCGGCGTTCGCGTACTCGCCCGTGTGGAACTCGACGGCCTCGGCCCCCGTCGCCGCATACGCCTCGACGTGAGCCGCCTCGGGGTCCACGAACAGGCTGACCACGATGCCGGCCTCCTGAAGACGGCGGACGGCGTCGGCGACGCGCTCTTCATCGCCGACCACCGCGAGGCCCCCTTCGGTGGTGATCTCCTGCCGGCCTTCGGGGACGAGCGTCGCCTGGTCGGGCCGGACGTCGCACGCGATGCCGATCATTTCGTCGGTGACGGCCATTTCGAGGTTCAGTTTGACCTGGACGGTTTCCCGGAGGAGCCGGAGGTCGCGGTCCTGGATGTGTCGGCGATCTTCGCGGAGGTGCAGGGTGATGCAGCGGGCGCCGCCGAGTTCGGCCTCGGCCGCGGCCCAGACGGGGTCGGGCTCGACGCCTCGCCGCGCCTGGCGGAGCGTTGCCACGTGGTCGATGTTAACGCCCAGGTGCGGCATGGTGCGATTTCCTCGGGAGGCGGCCCGGCTTCGCCATCCCGGCGGGACGCTACGCCGGGGCAAAGCCCGGCGGCGTCAGGCCCGGCGATAGCCCAGGGTCTCCATGACGCCGAGCAGTTCGGAGACGGAGATGCGCGTCAGGCCCCGCTCCAGTTTGTGGGCGTCGATGGCGGCCCGCAGTTCGCTCTCGCCCTCGGTGACGCGGGCAGGATCCTCGGGCGGGGGAAACTGCCGGCGGTCTGCCCCGCGCACGCGGGTCGTTTCCTCTGCTTGGCCGCGCGAACGTCGGCGATCCCGGCCGCTGCGGCGTTCCTCGTACGATCCGGCCATCCCAATCTCCTTTCCGGAAACGGGTCCACGGGCCGTCCGCCTGCGTCTGGGCGACGCGTCTTAAGGATCCGTCAGCGTTTGTGGCGCTGTTTCCATCGCATGTGCCGGATTTTGCTGCCGACTTTTCGCCGGCGTCGGGGCTTGCCCACAGCTGCTTCTCCTTGACGAGCGACTTGACCGGTGATTCTTCCAGACCGATCACCCTTTTACCGCTATTCCCTCGGTCTGTCAACGCCTTTAGCGCGGGGTTTGGCGCCGCAGGAAGCGGCCTCCCGGCAGGGCCCGCACCAGGCCCTTGAGTTCCAGGAGCGTCATGGCGCCGGCGGCCCGCGGGGCGTCGAGCCCGGCCCGGTCGGCCAGCGTTTCCAGGGGCGCGGGTTCCCCGTCCAGCACCTCCATCAGTCGTGCCTCATCGGCCGAAAGGTTGGCCTTGAGGGCGAGGCCCGCCTGCCGCGGCGCGTCCTCGCCGGCGGCGGGCTCGACCTCCAGGTCGGGGAACTCGTCGAGGATGTCGGCGACGGATTCGACGAGTTTGGCCCCGTCGCGGATGAGGGCATGGACGCCCGCCGCTCCCGGCGCGTCCACCCGGTTGGGGACGGCGAAGACTTCCTTGCCGAGTTCCGCCGCCAGGCGTGCGGTGATGAGGGATCCGCTGCGGACGCCCGCCTCGACGACGACGACCCCCAGGCCCAGGGCCGCCAGGATCCGATTGCGCCGGGGAAAGTTCTCCGCCTGCGGCGCCGTCTCTATGGGGAACTCGCTCACGAGGGCCCCTTGGGCGGCGACGGCGTCGGCCAGCCGACGATTCTCCGGCGGATAGACCGTCGCCAGGCCGTTGCCGAGCACCGCGATCGTCCGCCCGCCGGCGGCGAGCGCGCCGCGATGGGCGGCGGCGTCGATCCCCCGGGCGAGGCCCGAGACGATCGTAAACCCCGCCCGCGCGAGGCCCCCCGCGATCCGCTCCGCCTGGTCCTGGCCGTACAGGCTGCACTTGCGCATGCCGACGACGCCGACCGCCTGGGCGTCCTCCGCCACAAGAGTCCCCTTGACGTAGAGCAGGGGCGGGGCGTCTGTGAGGTACGCCAGCGCGATGGGATAGTCTGCCTCGCCGCGGAAGACGAGTTGGACGCCGGCGGCGCGGGCCCGCTCGAGTTCGGCCTCCGGCTCAGCGCGGTCGAGGGACTCGCGGATCTTCCGGGCCGACTCCTGCCCGATGCCGGGCGTCTCGGCGAGTTCGCCGGCCGATGCCTCGGCGGCAGCCTCGGCGGAACCGAACCGTTCCACCAGGGCCGAAAAAAGACGCGGGCCGATGCCCGTCGCCAGCGCCAACCTGAGCGCGCTCAGCCGTTCCGTTTCGTTCATCTTTGATGTCCTCGCCGACCGCTGGCCGCAAAAGTGGCCGCTCGAAGATAAGAGGGCGAGGGGCGGCGGTCAACGGTTCTTTGCGGTCGTCGGCATCAACCGGCGAGGGAAAGGAGGGCGGCACGGATTTCGTCGTCCGTGACGTCCTCGACGACGCGTACCGAGCCGATCGCCTCCGGCAAAACGAAGCGCAGCCGGCCGGCCTCGGCCTTCTTGTCGTGCCGCATGATCGCCAGGCACCGCTCGGCGTCGGCGCCCGTCGGCAGGCTGACCGGCAGGCCGAAACGTTCGAGCAGCGCCTTCTGGCGTTCGACGACGGCGCGGCCGACGAGCCCTCGCCGTTCGGCCAGGCGCGCCTCGGCCATCATGCCGAGGGCGACCGCCCGGCCGTGCGTCAATCCCAGCAGGCTCTCCAGCGCGTGGCCGATCGTGTGCCCGTAGTTGAGGATGCGCCTTAGGTCCGCCTCGCGTTCGTCGGCCGCGACGACGTCGGCCTTGATGCGGACGTTCCGCGCGACGATTGGCTCGAGGACCGCCGGGTCGCGCGCGAGAATCGCGTCGGCGCGGCGCTCCAGGTCCTTGAAGAGGTCCGGGTCGCGGATGACGGCGTGTTTGACCGTCTCAGCGAGGCCGTTGCGCAGTTCCTCGTCGGGCAGGGTGGCCAGGGTCGCGACGTCGCAGAGGACGGCCGAGGGCTGATGAAACGCGCCGATGAGGTTCTTGCACTCGGGATGGTCGACGGCCGTCTTGCCGCCCACACTCGCGTCCACCTGTCCGAGGAGCGTGGTGGAGACGGCGATCCACGCGATGCCGCGCATATAGGTGGCGGCGACGAAGCCCGCCAGGTCCGTGACGACCCCGCCGCCGAGCGCCACAACGACGCTCCCGCGGTCGAGGCCCGCCCGCAGCATCCGATCGTAGAGTTCGCCCGCCTGGGCGAGCGTCTTGGAGGCCTCGCCGGGCGGGATGATGGCGCTTGTGGCTTCAAGGCCCGCGGCGCGCAGGCTCTCGAGGGCCGGCTCCAGGTAGAGGGCGGCGACGCTAGAGTCAGTGACCAGGGCCGCCTTCGGGCCCCTGGCCGCCGCCTTCGCCTCCCGGCCCACGGTCTTCAAGAGGCCCGGGCTGATCCGGACGGCGTAGGCGGATCCGGTGAGGCAGACGTTTACGGTTGGCATCGGTGGCGCTTCTCCCCATTCGCTTCACGTAGAAGAAGACGATGAAAAGGACGATGAGGCCGCCGCCCATGAAAGCGAGCAGCGCGTAGGAGCCCATAGAAAACATCGGGCTGCCGGGCGCGGGGCCCTCGAACGGCCTCGCGCCGCGGACGTCCGGTTCGAGCCGCCGCGCGATAAGCATCGGCGCGAACCCCGCGCCCTTGGAGCCCTCGTACTTGCGGACCTTGTAGAAATACCCTTTGACGCGGACCTCGTCGAACGCCTTGAAGTCGGGCATCGGGTCCTCGAGGACGACGACCGTGGCGACGGGGCGCTCCTGCTCCATCGGTTTCTCGCGGATCGTGCACGTGAACAGGCGCGGGATGTCCTTGGCGATGGCGACGACGGGCACGCGCCACGGCGCGACCGTCAGGTACACGCCGCGCAGCGTCACGGGCTTGCCGCGAAAACTCGACGGCGTGCTCAGGAGTTGCGAGTAGGGGACCGTTTCCTCGTCGGGTTTCAGGAGGTCCGCCGGCAGTTTGCTGACGACCGAGACGAGCGTGTAGAACGCCGGCTCGTCGTAGCCGAACGTCTCGTCCTTGACGTCGCCGAGGATCGTGTCGATCTTCTCGATCGGGACGTCGGCCGGGATCTCGAATCGTTTGAGGATCGGGAGTTCGCGTATTTCCTCGGGCGTGAGTTTTTTCGGCGCGGCCTCTTCGCTGACGGGTATCTCTTCCGGAGGCGCGGGGGCGACGGTTTCTTCCGCCGGCTGTGTCGCGGCCGGGGAGGGCTCGGGCGTTTCTTCCGCCCGCGCGGCGGGGGCCGGCGCGACGCCCCAGCCGAGAACAATGCCGAGCGCCGCGGCGATGATGCCGCCCAAGGCGACTCGTACGGTTTCTTTCGGGTTCATGTGGCCTCCTCTCGCAATTCTAAGTGGGCGTCCGAGGCCGGTCAAAAGGAATCCCCGCCGCCCTGTCTCC
>Ga0307380_10001837_pt1 | contig 30528 bp, 51 predicted proteins | sample UN3MG_FD_202239 | JGI IMG/M metagenome (GOLD analysis project Ga0307380, IMG submission 202239) | Soil microbial communities from Risofladan, Vaasa, Finland - UN-3 | ecosystem: Environmental > Terrestrial > Soil > Coastal area > Acid sulfate soil | place: Finland: Risofladan, Vaasa | collected...
CTGGCCGCAGCCTGCCTGGAGCGAATCGCCGGATACATCACGGCGCGCGACTATATCGTAACGGCGCGGGCCGGGGCAGAGACGAAGGAGCCCGCAGGCGCAGGCCAGGGCGATGCGGGCCAGAAGGCATAGCTGGCCAACGGCGCATCCTAGTACATGAGAAGGGGACAATTGAATGACCTGCATTGTGGGCCTCGTGGCCCAGAAGGACAGGGCCGTATGGCTGGGAGCCGACAGCGCGGGAGTTGCGGGCTTGGGGCTTATGGTTCGCAAGGACGCCAAGGTATTTCGTGTCGGTCAGTATGCCATCGGCATTACCGGCTCATTCCGCATGGGCCAACTGATTCAGCACGCATTCCAGCCCCCGCGATTCAATGGTGCCGGGCCAACGCACAAATTCATGTGTACGGCATTCGTCGATGCGCTTCGCACGTGCCTGAAGGCTGGCGGCTTCCTGAAGATTGAAAATGGTGTTGAGGAGGGCGGGTTCTTTTTGGTCGGCGCCGCCGCCCGTCTCTATCGTATCGAGAGCGATTTGCAGGTCGGCGAGTCCGTATTGCCCTATGACGCAATAGGCTGCGGAGCGGAGATTGCTCTTGGTGCCATGTACGCCACGGCCGCGATGGAGCCCAAGGTCCGCTTGCGCAGGGCGCTGGGGGCGGCCGAGCAATTCAGTGCGGGCGTGCGGCGACCATTCCATTGTATGCGACTTGCCGGCGGTCCAGCCTAGCAGACGAGAAGGGAGACAGGATTGTGAGCGATGAAGTAGCGCCGGAATTGACGCCGGCACAGCAGAAGCTCAAAGACGCAGTGGACGCGATACCGTTCTGGTATCACAGGATCAAATTGCCGGGCGGGATCGTGACGCCGGGTAATCAGCCTGTGGCACCCAATATATACCGGATTCCCATGGACCTGTCGGGCCTGCGGATTCTGGACGTTGGCGCATGGGATGGGTACTGGACGTTTGAGGCCCTGAAGCGGGGCGCCCGGGAGGTGGTCGCGATAGACGACTTCTCAGACATCACCAACTTTCGGCCCGGCGACGGCTGGCAGACATTCGACTTATGCCGCGACGCACTCGGCTATGGCAACGACCGTTGCAAGCGGATCAACATGTCCGCCTATGAGGTGACGGAAGAGCGCCTAGGCCGCTTCGACATGGTGTTCTTCCTGGGCACGCTTTACCACTGTCGCTACCCCCTATTCGCCCTGGACCACCTGAGCAGCGTCTGTGGCGGCGACATCTACGTCGAGTCGGCCATTTGCGATGACTTCAGCCCGTATCATGGTGGCCTTGGGTGCGGCTATCCCAAACAGCAGCCCGTCATGGAATTCTACCCGACGGACCAGTATGCCCAAAATCCCACCAACTGGTGGGTTCCGACGCTGCAACTGGTGGGCACGATGCTATTGTCGGCCGGCTGGAAGCGGGCGTTTATGTGGAAGCTGACAGATGCCCCGGATTGCATTCAAGCGTGCCGCGGCTTTGCCAAGGGCGAGAAGTCCGAAGAGAAAAAGGGGCTAGAGAAAGGCGGCAACATCTAATGCTCCGAGTGGTCAAGGGCTGGCCAGAGGCGGTTCGGTTTAAGTATGGCGGCAAATGGGAAGAAGTGGTCATTGACCCTTCCCGCGGGTGCTACGCAATTCGCATTTGCTACAGGGTCGGCGAAATCGTTCAGATTGAGTATGACTGCCTCGCTGACTGCCGGCCAGTAGCAGAGGCAACAGAGAAGGGAGAATTGGGTGAGTGACGAGAAAGGAGCGCCAGCGGAGGTCGCCGAGATACCGGAATCCCCGGCTATCAAGCTGGACATCGGCGGCGGCGAGCGACCGATACCCGGCTACCAACTGGTAGACCGGCGGGCGGGGCAGGAGGCCTATCCGCTGGCTTGGCCGGACAACTCGGTGGACGAAATCAGGGCCTCGCACGTTCTGGAGCACTTCGGCCACGGCAAGACACAGGCGGTGCTTACTGATTGGGTGCGGGCGCTGAAGCCGGGCGGCGTGCTCAGGGTCGCCGTGCCGAGCCTGAATTACATTCTCGACGCCTACAACCGGCCCGGCAATACCGAGCCCATCGAGGGCTACCTGTTCGGCGGCCAGACGGACGAGAACGATTTCCACTACGCCGGCTTTAACCGGCGGAAGCTCTGGGCGCTGATGTCCAGGGCCGGACTCATTGACATCCAAACATGGGAGTCTGAGGTTCGCGACTGCGCGGCCCTGCCGGTATCCCTGAATCTCAAGGGCATCAAGCCGCCGCCCGATGTGGCGATACCGGACATTGCCGAACGGCTGCGCGTCGCGGCCGTCATGTCCACGCCGCGGCTGGGCTTCATGGATATGTTCGGCTGCGCCTTCCAGGCCCTGTCTGCGCAGCGGATACCGTTCAAAAAGGTTACAGGCGCCTTCTGGGGCCAGTGCCTTGAGCGGTGCATAGAGGACGTGACAAAGGAGTCGGAACTCGACGCCGTTCTGACGATAGACTATGACACGATCTTCGACAAGGACGACGTTGGGGTGCTGATGCGCCTGATGCTGGAGCACCCCGAGGCTGACGCCATTGCCGCAGTGCAGTCCAAGCGAGAAACGCCATACCCGCTATTGACGATTGCGGACGAGACCGGCGACCGGAACCGCAAGCAAGTTCAATGGGAAATGTTTGAGCCATCGTTGGCGCCGATCCGCACGGCGCATTTTGGCCTCACGCTGCTGCGGGTCAAGGCTCTGCTGGACGTTCCGCACCCGTGGTTTCTCGGCGTGCCGGGCACGGGCAATCGCTGGGGAGAGTTCCGCAAAGACCCCGACATTTACTTCTGGGACCACTGGCGGGAATGCGGCAAGACGCTGTTCCTGGCCAATCATGTCGTTGTCGGCCATTGCGAGCTGATGATTGCATGGCCGAACCTGGACCTGACCACAATCCACCAGCACTGCGCCGAGTATCACGCAAAGGGCAAGCCCGAGGATGTTTGGCGATGAGCGAATATCGAATCATGGGGGCAATTGAGAGAAGGGAGAACGCATGATTTGGGTGAAGCTGACATTGGCAACGGGCCCATGGCCCAAGGGCCACGAGATGGAAGCGGCGGAAGGATACGGCGAGTTTCTGATACGCCGGGGCGTGGCAGAGCAGATTCCGTCGCCAGGCCCGCCCGCAGAGGCAGCCCCGACAGTCGAGACCGCCGAGGCGCCCGAGGCATCCGAGGCGGCAGTGATGCGGACGGGCAAGCCGAAGCGGAAGCGCGGACGGCCGCGGAAGCACCCGAAGCCGGAGCCGGAGGGCGAGTAATGGCACACGCTGAAGTCTGTCCAATCTGCCAGGGCACGGGCAGTGTAGAGAACATCGTTTCCGACAACACGACCATGCCTGACGGTATCGGTGGCCGACCTTGTCATGGCTGCGGGGGCGCCGGCTGGGTATCCGTCCAGGACCATTGCCCTATGCCGCCGCCCGTACCATATACGCCGCGCCCGTGGCCGCCCGGCACGAACCCCTAGGAAGTCATCTGTAGCAACTGATCGGGAACACTGCCCATGGCGCTTGTCCAGACAATAGGCCCGACCGCCGAGCCGATTTCCGTAACTGAGGCGAAAAGCCATCTGCGCGTCAGCCATAGCACGGATGACACGCTGATTGGCAGTCTGATTGCCGCGGCGCGGGAATATGCGGAGCGCGTGACCCGCCGGCAGCTTGTCGTTGCCACGTACAAACTGTACATGGACGCATTCCCCGCTCGCATCGTGCTGCCCCGGCCGCCATTCGCCCAGCTCGCCGCTGCGACGCCGGTCCAGTATGTGGACACAGACGGCGTGACCCAGACCGTGGCCGCCGCCACCTATTCCGTGCGCAGCCACGACGAGCCCGCGTACATCGAGGAGGCCTATGGCTATTCCTGGCCCACGCCACGGGGAGTGACGGATGCCGTGTGGGTGACGTACATCGCCGGCTATGCCTGCCCGGCCGCATCAACCTTTGCATCCGATATTCTGACTTGTAGCGGGCGAACCTACACGGACGCCGATATCGTGCGGCTGACGACGACCGAAGGTGACTTGCCGAGCCCGCTGGCTATCACGACGAATTACCATGTCCGCGACGTGGCCGGCGCGACTCTTAAGCTGGCGGCGGCTGCCGGCGGTGCTGCAATCAGCCTGACGGACGACGGTACGGGGACGCATTTCGTCGGCGAGATTCCCGAGGGTATTCGGGCAGGCATAAAGTTACTGGTCGGACATCTGTACGAAAACCGCGAAGCGACAACCGAGCTTGCCTTGCGGAAGGTGCCGCTGGCCGTCGAAACATTGCTTTGGCAGAATAAGATGCCGGAGGCTCACGGCTGATGTTTGCCATTCACAAGATGATCGCCGCCTTTTCGATTGCCCGAATCCGCAAAGCCAATGCTCGGTTCGACGGCGCCAAGCTACTGGCCGCGAATACCACCGCTATAGCAGCCGCAACGCCGAGCCGTCTGCTGGCGGCCTTCAAGGACTTCCTGTCTCTTAACGACACCCCGATTCCCGCCGGCGATGATGCCTTGCTCGTCGCCCTCCTTCGGGCCAACAGGGGGTTGCGGACTTTTGCCGATATCGTCGTCAGGGCCGGCGTGCTATTCATCGCCGACGACGCCTTCGACTACGACGCCCAGGCCGTTGCGAAGGTGCTCGCCAAGGCCGACGGCGCCGGCTTCGCCATGCTCGCCGAGCTGCGGGGCGCCCTGGCCGGGTGCGAGTGGAACAAAGACGCCCTGCACGCCCTGATCGAGCGCATCTGCCGCGACAAGCAGGTCGGCATGGGCAAGGTCGCCCAGCCGATCCGCGTGGCCGTGGCGGGCACTACCGTCAGCCCGGGGATCGTCGAGACGCTGATGCTGCTGGGAAAGGACAAGGCCCTTGCCCGGATTGACCGCTGCCTGACCCTGCGGGGGGTACACGCCTGATGCAAGCCGGTAAGCACAAGGAGAAGGGAACATGAACTTTAGTGAGAATCCGGACGTTTGGGTATGCAGAGCAATCATGCGGGTTTCGCCAGAGTGGCTTGTCCATTGGATATCGCCCGGCGTCTGCGGCCCGTATCGAATAATCGGCGGCTATCGTGATGCAAAGATTCTGGACGTGCGATTCAATCTGGCCCATGATTACATAGAGATTGTTTTTGACTCGCCCGATTTGCCTCCGATCCCGAAGGGCGGGCTACTGCCGCTTGTAGGGGTCACGCTAGAGCGAATTCCCGCAGACCCCTGTCCAGAGTAGAACTCATGCTCGCCGGCAAGCTAAGACATCGCATCGCCGTCCAATCCCGCGCCCAGGCGGCCAACGCCTACGGGGAGATTGCCGATACCTGGGCCACGGACGCCACGGTATGGGGCTCTATCGAGCCGCTGACTGGCGAAGAGCGACTTGTCGGCGACGCAATCCAGGCGCAGGCCAGTCACCGCGTGCGCCTACGATACCGAGCCATGACGCCTAGAAATCGACTTCTATTTGGCACCCGCGTCTTTGAGGTCGTGCGCGTGGACAATCCCGGCGAGCGGGGGGCCGAGCTTGACGTGCTGGTCAGGGAGACGGTGACGTAATGGCGGCGGGTACGACCATTCAGCTTCGGGGGGCAAAGGAGTTGGAGCGCAAGCTCGTGGCGCTGGGGCGCAAGGCCGGCGGGAACATTGCCCGCAAGGGCTTGCGGGCAGGCGCGAAAATCATACAGGCCGGCGTCAAGGCTAATGCGGCGGCGAGGCTTGGCGGCAGCTTAGGAGGGGCAATCGCCAGGGCAACTGTTGTCCGCGCCCAGAAGAAGAAGCGCAAGGGCATGGCCGGGGCCAATGTGCTCTACAAGAGCACCGATGAGCTGATCTATTATACCAAGGGGCTTTTTGTGAAGACCACCAAAAAGGGGCGGGTTCGGGGGGCCGCGCTAATTCATCGGCGATATTTCCTGCCGGTTGCGATTGAGTTCGGGCACGCCGGCCCTGGGCGCGGGGCGTCAAAAGAAAAGGTTAGCCGCCCCATTCCGATCATGCGAGCCGCCTTTGACGATACCGCGCGCATAGCGCTTCAGAAAACCATGAAGGTGATCTGGCAGCAAATTGACGACTTCGGCAAGGGGCCGGTTGAGATACACGTGTGGCGTGGCGTTTAAGCACAGGGCCCGAGGCCAAGAGGAACTGATATGGCACTAGAGACCTACAATCTTGAGTATTCTGTCACCACCACGGCCATCTTTGTCCGCCAGCCCCAGATTGTCACCGGGCAGCCCTGGACGATTGGCAACACGGGCGGGTCAAACATCTTCGTGGGCGCCTACAATGCCGAGGCCGATGCCACGCTCACCGGCACCGAGACGCAAATAAAGGCGCTCAAGACCACGGTAGCCATGATCGCGCCGTTCTCGCGCATCCTGATTCCCTCAGACGTTACCAGCGTCGGCCTTGTGACCGGCACGGGCTACACGTCTACCTGCGCCGTCTATGCAGGCGAGCAAGACGCACCAGGCCCCGTCTACGTGGCCGCCGCCATGAACCTGGCCAAGAACGACACGCGCGACATCGCGGCCGCACCGGGGGCGAATACCCAACTATGGGTCTACGGCATGATTGGCACGGCCGATGCCCAGGGCACGGTATTGCTGCTGGATGACACGCCGACAAGCCAGTCGGGAATCATGCCGGTCGGGGCGAATGGCGGGTGGGTTCTGCCGATGGCAAAGCCGAAGGCGCCTTGGGTAAAGTGCTCAACGAATAAGAAGCTCCAGGCCACGCTGGCCGCGACAAACGATTGGGACGGCATTGTGATCTATGCCGCCGTAAAGGTCTAGCCGATGCCTGTTACACGAGTGACTGTCGCCGAGAAACAGCCCGCGCCCGAGATCGTGCGGGAGATTGTACAGATACCCGCGCTGACCGAGGCTGGCGAGCCGATTCCGGGCAAGTGCCTCGAGCGCCTGCGAATCAGGGGGAGCACGGAGTATACCAGCGCCCATTTGCCGGACGGGGCAGTCGCTGACGTGGTGCTGCGCGTGGACGGCAAGGCCGTGGCCACATTGGGGCCGTGGGTTGCCAACAGCCGGCCCGGCGGGAACGCCCTGGTCCAGGTCCGCCTGTGCGTCACGGACAGCGCCGCCGATCCTGTCGTTCATGCCGAGCCGGAGCCGTAAGCGATGGCGAATCAATACGCAGTGGGTGCGGGGGGCAACTGGTCTGCGGCGGGGACGTGGGAGTCCGCGCCGGGCAATGCAGACAGCAGCGGCCCGCCGGCAGGCGGGGATGATGTGTTGTTTGTCGCGGCCAGCGGCGCCGTTGCCGTTGACGGGGCGACTAATGCCCTTGGCTCGCTGGACATGCTGGGCTATGTGAACGTGCTTACCGTTGACAACGCCGTTGACGTGGACGGCTCAGCCCGGCTAGATGGAACATTTGCCGGGGCCGCGAACATATCCATTGCGGTGGATATTACCACAGTTGCCGGCACCGCGTTTACGGGATACACGGGCTCTATTGTGCAGGATGGCGCGGCGGGGGCGCCGACCCTGACCACCAATGCGGCTGCACTGCCTGACATTCAGGTCAACAATGCCGGCGTCGCGTCTTTCATTCTTCAGGACGACATGGCCTGCGGGGCTCTGACCCTTGCTAATGCTGCGGGGGTGAAGTTCGACACGGGCGCTAACGATGTCGCCTGTGATGCGTTCGCTATGCCGAACGGCACGCTGGCTGGCAGCGGCGCCATCGATGTTGGCGGCGCCATCAACATCAGCGGCGGAACGAACAGCCACACGGGGCAGCTCACGCAGACCGCTACGGGAAGTGTGGTGATTGCCGCAGTGCCGGCGGTGGCCGATTTGTTTCTTGCCGACACAGGCGTCACGAGCACGCTGACCGGCGATGTATACTGCAAGAAGTTCACGCATGGCGCGGGCACGGTTGCCCTCGGCAATCAGGTTCTTTACGTCGCCGCCGAGGCCGGGAACGACTTCTGGGTAAGCGGGACAGGCGCATTCACCGCAGGGACCGGCAGTATTTGCTGGTATGGAATCACGGATGGCCGAACGCAGGGCGCGGTTACTGTCAGCGGTGCGCCGGTGAGCATCATGCCCGATGCGGCCGGAACGCTCACCGCAACCGGCGCCTGGGCGTTCGACACTGCCGAGACACTAACCATCATGGCCGTGGCCGCGGGCAACGGCACGGTGGACATGGCTGGCAATAGGCTCGTGGCCGGCGATGTGGTCTTGGGTGATACCGCCGCGAACAACATCAACGGCATTCTCACGTGCGGCGAGGGGGTCATTGCCATCGGCGGGCTGGCTGACGGCAACGCCGCGAACCTTGCGAACGAAATCCAGCTCGAATCATGTTATCTGCAAAGCTCCGGCACCACGCTGGACTTTGCCAACATTGCCCATTCGGCCACCGCCGATAACGTGGTGCATATCGTCTGCCTGGCCGGTGCTGATGTGGCAAACTTCGATCCGGTACAAATTGTCCATTGTCACGGGGACGCGAACGTGGACAACGGCAGCGCTGCGGGGGCGAACAATGGGGTCAATAACGCGACCACGTTTAACACGCACGCCCACCCGGGAAGCGCCATGATGCTGGGGGCTGGCTGCTAGATGGCTATCGAGCAGGCAATCTATAGCATTCTGGCCAGCGATATTGCGGCCAAGGCGATTCTGTCTACCCATGGCCTGACGACCGCCGATGCGGTAACGCTGACCACCACCCTGGCCGACCTGCCGGCGCCTCTGGCAGTAGCCACGACCTACTATGCCCGCGTTCTGCTGGGCACCACCATCAGCCTGCACCCGACGGCGGCAAACGCCACGGCGAACACCGCCAAGATCGACATTACGGACGCGGGCAGCGGAACCCACACCTGCATTCCGACAGCCCGGCCGGTGGAGTGGTTTGCCTTCGCGGCGGACGCCGCCACGGACATTTGCACCTCGACGCGCTGCCGGGTCTATCCGCAGGCCATTCCGCAGGACAGCCTCTTGCCCTGCATTGTGTACGAGCGAATCAGTACGCCGCGGGTATCCTCTCTGACTGGGACCGCGGGCATCGCCACGCCGCGCATGCAGATCGTGTCATGGGCGGATACATACTCGGGCGCCAAGACGCTGGCCGATGCCGTGCGGAATGCCCTGGACGACTACACCGGCGAAGTTGACGGTCTCTATATCGGCTGGATACGCATCGAGGACGAGGGGGACATGATCGACCTTTCGGTAGGCATGGATTCCGAGCGCGTCTATGGCGTTCGGCAGGACTTCGTGATTCAGCACTTCGAGTAAGCACACCAGTTTTCGGAGCTAGACAAACATGGCCGGCGACATTGCTGACGGGACAGTCTTCAAATGGCGGGCGACCGCGATTTCGGGCGTAACGGGATTTAACGGACCCAGCCTTCACCGCGACGTTGCGAACATCTCGGACCTGGACACCAGCGTTGCGGGATTCCTCGGCGCGAAGGCCCTGGACCCCGGCGAGGTGTCCCTCGATGTTAACTGGAATCCTGACTTGGCAATCCACAACACGCTCATTACGGACATGGCGGCCAATACGGCCGGCGCGTTCCTGATTGAGTGGCAAAACGGCACGTCCAACACCTGGACGTATTCCGCCAACGCCATCATTACGGATATCGCGCCGGGCGGGTCGATGGGCGACAAGATTGACGGGTCCATCACCTTCAAGCTTGACGGCGCGCTAACTGTGACAACGGCATAGCCAGCGAGTAGCTGAGAAGGGAGATTGTATGAAGGCGCTGAATCGGGACGACATCCTGAATGCTGACGACCTGCCGCGCGAGCGCGTGGACCTGCCGGAGTGGGGCGGGTATGTCTATGTCCGCACCCTGACAGGCCAGGAGCGCGACTTGTGGGAATTGGCCGTTGTTGAGGGCCGCGAGCGACAGGCAGAGAAGTCCATCCGCGCGCGGCTGGCTGTCAGCGTGGTGGTGGATGAATCTGGCAAGTCCCTCTTCGCTGAGGCAGACATTCCGGCGCTCTCGGCGAAATCCTGCGCCCCGCTGGACCGCATCTTTGACGCCGCCGACCGGCTGAATCACATCACCCGCCGGGACATTCGGGAGTTGGCAAAAAACTCCGGGGCGGCCAGTGGCGACGATTCTGCTTCCGCCTGAGCCTCGCCCTTGGCTGCCCGCACCCGGACCACCTGAATCAGATTCTGACCGGCGCTCAACTTGCCGAGTGGCTGGCCTATTCATGGCTGGAGCCGTTCGGCGAAGAGCGCGCCGACCTGCGCATCGCCTCGGCAATCTGTACCTGGGCCAATGCCCACCTTGCAAAAGGCAAGCGGCCATTCCGCCCGCGGGACTTCATGTTTGATTTCGAGACCGCCGCGACGGCCGACGAATCTGACCACCGGCGCGCCCACAGGCACAAGATGCTGATGCTTGCCGCCATGTCAAAACCCGCACCCGCAAAGAAAACGGAATAGCCATGGCTGTTGTCGGAACACTACTGGTGAATCTCAAGGCGCAGACGGCAGTCTTCGATAAGAAGATGCGCGCCTCGACTAAAAGCATCAACCACTTTAGGCGGGCAACCAGTCTGGCCCGTACGGCGCTCGGCACTCTGGGTATCGGCCTTGGCCTCGGCGCCCTTGTTGGCGGCATAAAGCAATTGGCCAGCCTGGCCATGGAGCAAGAGAAAGCCGAGCAGGCACTTCAGGCCGCCCTGGCGGCAACCGGCCAGGGTTTCGGGGACCACGAGGCGGCCATGAAATCTCTGGCAGCAGAGGTTCAGCGCAACACGATCTATGGCGACGAATTCGTTCTTGGCCTGATGACCCAGGCGACGAACCTCGGCGTTACCGCCGGCAACATGAAGCAGACAACGCAAGATGCCATCGGGCTGGCGACGGCGCTAAACATGGATTTGAATACCGCCCTGCGCTACAGCATTTTGGCAACCCAGGGCGAGTTTACGATGTTGCAGCGGTATATTCCCGCGCTGCGCAAGACAACGGACGTGACGAAAAAGCTGGCTATCGTCCAGAAGCTTGCTGCGGGGGGCTGGGAGCAGGCGCGAGTACAGATCAAAACGACCGCCGGGTCATTGGCGCAAGTTAAGAATGAGTTGGGGGACGTTGGCGAAAAGCTGGGCGCGGGCTTTCTGCCACTATGGCGAGAACTCGCTGGATTGGCAACCCAATTTGGGCGCGAGGCCATAAAGCAATGGACGGCAGTCGGCCTCTTGGCGCCTGCGCCAGCGGAGGCCGGGGCCGGTCGCGAGATAAAGCGCCCAGAACCCAAGTTCCATCCGGCCATCGAGTCGGCGCTCGCCAAGGTGCGCGATTTGAACCTGGCAATAGCCAAGGGTGAAGATGCCCAGGCAGCCGCGATTATCAAGCAGCAGGCCGGCTACGCCGCCCTAGAACCCACCATTGGCAAGGTGACGGGCCGGCTGATTGACCAACTCCGCGCTGCCCAAATGACCGCCGAGGAATGGGAGCGAACAAAGCTCGCCCTGGCCGGCGCCAGCAGCGCACAACTAGGATACCTCGACGCCCTGCGGGCGAAACTGGCCGAGGTGCAGGCCGCCAAGGAGCGCGGCGCGCAATGGGAGCAAATCCAGTATAGCATGTTCCAGAAGCGCGCGGCTGACGCCAAGCGCATTGCCGACTTTGCCGGACAGGTTCGCGAATCCCTCAAGACGCCCGTCGAGAGCTTCAAGGAATTCCGCGACCAGCTTGAGGGAGCCGTCAAGGCAGGGATGCTGGGCAAGGCCGAGATGATTGCGGCGCTGAGCAAGCGGTACGACGAGCTGCGGACGGACACCGAAGTGCGCCAGCGCATGGACCCTGGCGAGTTCCGCGTGCTCAAATCCAGCCTGCTCGATATCCGCGGCCTCGGCGGCATGGGGATGCGGGACCCGGCTCTGCAAAAACAGGAGCGCCAGCTGCAAGAGGCTATCAAAACAAACCTGGCGCTTGAGGCTATCAAAAACGCCGGGGGCATGAACTGACATGGCAGCAACCGTTAGGCGCAATCGCCTTGAGGGCCACGCCGCCGAGGTGACGGCCCAGGGGTGGACGTTCACAGAGGCGATTTACCTTGAGAACGTGCGGGGTACGGGCGTTCAGCAACTCATTAACGCCGTCAACGCCCCGGGCGTGCCGCACTGGGGCGACCTGCACGCTCAGGTTCCTACGGCTGTCGTCATGCGGGTGGTCCCCGAGGTGCAGAGTGGCGGCACAGTCCGCCTGCTTGTCACCTATGAGGACCAGGGCCGGCGGGACGACCCCGCCGATCAGGATGTCGAGATCGGCACGTCTCTGCAATCTGTGCAGACGAACGTAGACATAACCGGCACGCTGATGAAGGCGGAGTTCCTACAGGGCAGCGAGTGGAAAATCCAGGGCGGCCAAGCGGCAGTGATGCGCCCGCACAGCACCATCCGGGTGACGCGGACGGAGGCAAACAGTCCGGGGCAGAAATCGCGGGAGTATGTCGGCAAGGTGAACGGCGCCGGGCAATTCAACCTGGCGCGGCACGGCGTGCCGAAGCGAACCTGGCTGTGTACGTCCATTCTGGGCCGGCGCAATCCCGATAACAACAGCTACCGGGTCTCCTACGAGTTTGAGTACGCCGCGACCTACACGGGCTTTCGCAGCGAGAGCGTGCCCGGCTGGGATGCCGAGATCGTTTACACAGACCCGGACAACGGCAAGGTGCCGGAAGATGTAATCAATCGCCCGCACGTCCAGGTCCGCGCCGTGAAGTATTATCAGGTGTACACAGAGGCCAACTTTAACGCTTTGAATCTAGGGCGATAACGTGCCGAATTGCATTTGGCAAGGCGACGTATCTACTGACCCGACGGTTAACGGGAACTGGTCTACCGGGGCAGTCCCGGCGGCTGGCGATGATGTGATTTTCGACGGCACGGCGCAAGCCGATTGCGTTGGCGGTCCGCTGGCCGGGGTTCAAATCATCTCCCTTACGATCACGGCCGATTGCACGATCAACATCGGGGCCAGCGCCGCAGACGCCCTGGACCTGGACTGTGCCGGGCCGGTCAACGACTGGGGCAGCGGGGTGCGATATCTGAATGTCCAGAACAGCACGTCCTGGAATGTCGGGGGCTCGGGTACCTGCTACGTTGACGGTATTGACAATGACGGCCTGACGATCAACAGCACGGGGACCGTAGTTGTCGGCCCGATCATTACCGTGCCGGCGGAATTCAACACGACTATTGTGGTTATTAACGGCACCGTGACGTTCCATTATGTTACGGATCAGGCCGCAGCGGCGACGAACGTAATGGTTCTGGGCGGCACCGTCTACTGCTATGACGATTGGGATGTTGTACAGGTCTTCGGGGGCAATGTCTATCAGCACGACGGCAGCGGCCTCTCCGTCTATGTCTATGGCGGAATACTGTACTGGAATTCAACGGACAAATGCGGCGACACAATCCTTGAGGTCTATACCGAAGGGGAGGCAACCTTCAAGCACAATGCCGGCGGCTGCACCGTGGACGCCTGTAAGATTTACGGCGGCACCGTGGATGATCCGAACGGCATGGTGACGTGGACTACTGCCGTCGAGGTCCACGGCCTGGACTCCAGCGCAACGATCAACTGGGGGCCGCAGAAGAAGCACACCATCGCCGCAATAGTCTAATGGCAAGGCAGATTGACCAATTCAAGCGCGGGGACAGGTGGGCAGGTTCCCGCGCGCGCATGAACGAGGTGGTTCAGCGCAGCAACGACGTGGGCGAAATTCGCGGCGACGGCATTATCCAGGTGGACCGGGTTCCCGGCGGCGGGTATGCAATCAGCCTGAATCTGGCCGCCCTGCTACCGCGCCTGCCGAAGCCGCCGGCTATCCGCTGGTTCAAGGGCAAGCAGGTCTCGACCTATGGCCCGCTGAACAATACCTACATTCGCTGCAATCCGGTGGACGACCGGACGGGCGCGAATCCCGATACCGTTCAGGAAGTGGATATCCGCCTGTGGCGCGTGGGCGGACAACCCATCATGGTCCGCAGTGGCGAGCTGGTGCTTGCCGCGCGGGACAACGACGGCGACAAGCTCGCCGGCGAATGGCAGGCGGTGGGCAGCTACACCTCCGCATTCTTCCCGGTGCTGGTGACGATGGACGGCGGGGCTGCTGGCGACAAGACGACGCAGTGCACGTATACGTATGCCGCCACAACGCTGGACGGGCTGGTTGCGCTGGGCGCCGGGTTGACGCCGAAGAAGACCCGGCCTTCCGTCGGCAAGCTGGCGGCGCCGCCGAATGGCAGCGTGGGTGTCGGGTATTACGACTTGGCTAACAACTTCGCCCTGTACGATGCCAACGAGACCCTGGCGCCGAAGGCTTGCCCGTAGATGCCCGGCGAGTTTGACATTGACGTACAGGACGCTGCCAACGACGGGCACTTCGTCATTGCCGAGGATGGCGGATTCAAGGTCGGCGGGATTTGCTGCGGCGCTGCCTGCGAGCACTGCCCTTGCGAGACGCCTTCGCACTACACGATTGTCGTCAGCAAGATTGCATCCTGCGCCTGCACAGCCGAACAGAACATGGGAACGGAGTCAGCCCTTGGCGAGTGCTATATCAGCGCGACCTTTTGCGTTACACAGGATGCTGTAGACCCCTGCTTGTGGACCAACTTCAATGTGGGCACAATCATCGTCTACTATTACCTGACGCCTGATTGTTCGGGTGCCCCGAATGATATATGGCAGGGCACGGCAATTGCCCGGCTCGTACGTACGGCCGGCAACTTTGCTCTAGCCATTCGGGCCGATAGCATTGATGGCGTCGGCGGCGATGCTTACGCCTTTGACGGCTCGGGGGCAGTAGCAGACTGTAACGTGGGCTTCTTGCTCAGCGACAGCAGTAACTGCGTCCATAACTTCCTGAGCAATTACCGATTCAAATTGTGCGAAGACGGCACGGCCTCGATAACCCCCGGATGCTGAACTTCACCGCAACCTGGCACTGCTATGGACATGCGCACTGCGTGACCTGCCGGAACGATCCGGCGTGGCGGGCGGCCGTAGGCGCACCGGACGAATGCCCGCATGGTGTGGAGTTGGACGAATTGCCGAAGCCACGCATGGTGGACGACCCCTGGCTGTCTATCCGCGTGGCCACGTGTGCGCAATGCGCGTCCGATTGTGCCGTCTGGCGAATGAGTTCCTGTCAGCGATTGGCTCGCCTGCGCCGGCCCGGCTTCGTTTGCCCCGAGGGCCGATTCACGGCGGCGTAGTGCGAAACCAATAGGCCAGGCCGCGGAACATATCGCCTACGCTGTGCCCGGCCGGCAGCCAGATCGCCAGAAGAACTAACAAATACCAGGCCCCGGCCGCGGCTATGGCTACGGTCACGATTAGTAGCGGCGCGTTTCGGTATCGAGCCCTCATGACCATTCCCTTTCTGTCCCAATTGTATCTAGCCGCGCACCTGCGTCAAGAAGATTTTTGGAGATTCCGGCAATGGCCGACATTCACGTTCTCGACAGGTCAACTGATGGGGCCTGCCGCGTCGTTTTTCATTTCCCGGTGCCTGACGCGATGAACGCCGTCGGCGTGAGTTACCGCGCCGCCCTCGTCGCGAGCGGGATCGGCGGCAGCACCGTCTTGCCGGAGGGCACCGGCCCTGGACAGATCACGACTGCCGAGAAATCGCAGATTGAGGCGGGGGAAGTCTACGAGGACCCGCGGACGCTGAGGCGCGGCATGCTGGAATCGGGCGGCACCGAACCGGCCCAACTGAAGGCGACCCTGCGGCAGTTCTATGGCCAACAGAAGCAAGAACATCTGCAACAGGTTGCTGCACGGCTGATGTGGTTCGGCCACACCGAAAGCGAGGCATGACATGGCCGACTGGACCAAAACAGCATCCGGGCTGATCGTCCCGATTACGGCAGTCGCGCATCCAGACACCGTGCCGTGCAATGATATCGACGTATCTTCGGACGACGCGGTACAACTCCATTTGTATCACGTCCTCATCGAAGAGGCGGCGAATACGAATCCAGGGTACTTCGCGATCCAGGGCAACGTGGGCGCGGACGATCTGGGCTGGGCGGATTTGATGATCTTGCAGGCCCCGGTGTTTACCGGCGTGACCGAGGCGCTGACGGCCGACGAGCCGCAAGGCGAGATCACCATCGCCATGGCGAACACCACCGGCTTCGTGGCCGGGGATTGGGTATTTCTGTACGACGTTTCCACGATTGCCAATTCCGAATGGCACCTGATCGAGAACGTAGTCACGAACACCTCGATCACCATTTGGGACCCCCTGCTTGTGGCAAAGGAAAATAGCGGCGGCGATACGGCATGGGCAACGGCCGATGTGTGGTCTGTTCTGGTTGATGTCCATGCCCTCCAGATGATCCGGGTACTCTTCATCCACAGCGGCGCCGCTGGCGCAAACTGCGTCGTGGCGGTTCGCATGAGCAAGGCAACGGCATTTGCGTAATGGCTGAGAACCATACATTGACGGCGGAACAGGCCCTACAGATACGGGCGCTGCTGGAAGCGGCGCGCCCGTTCACGTCGAGCGACGTGGTGGACGAAACCGAGGGGACCCTATCCCTGATGCGCGAACTGGAGCACTGCATCCGCGATGCGGAGCTGATGCTTAATGGCTGACCTCCAACCCAAGCCGAGTATGTGGTGGCCCGGCATTCGCTCGGGGCATCCGCTGGCGCGCGGGCTTGTTGGGATATGGCTCCCGGAGTACACGGGGGGCTGGGACCTCACCCGTCGGCACGCCCTCACGCTAGGCGGCAGCCCGCCAGTCGTCGGAACGCCGTTTGGTCGGGCCTGGTGCGGCACCGATGCCCTGGCTCAGTATATCAAGCTGCCGAGCCTCACGGCGCGGTCCGTGACGATGATGGGCCTCTGGGTGGCAAACGCAAATGACTTCTTCATCGACGCCAGAACAGGTCTCGTGAATGGATACGTGTACACCGCTGCGGTCGGGGCGGGGTGGGCAGAGGTGTACCAGAATGGCATTGACACGGCGGCGGTTCCTACCCAGAGCCAATGGTGCGTCTGGACCCTGAACGCCACGGGTGGCTTCACAGACGATGTTAACGTGTTTGCCAAGAACAATAACCTCGACAGGCCCGTGAGTTGGTATCTGCTCGGCTTGTATGTTCACTCCCGCAGCCCAAGCGCCGGCGAAGCGCGGGAAGCGGGCGACAATCCCTGGGGCCTCGTCACGCCGCGGAAGAGGACGTACAGCTTTCTACAGGCAGGGCTGGCCAAGGCCCTCTTCGATACCTTGGCCCTGGCCGATGCGCCAGCGAAAGCAATTGCTGCGGTCCATGCAGAAAGTCTTGGCATCGGAGACGCTATAGGTAAGGCTGCGGGTTCCGTGCGGGCGGATTCGCTGGTCCTGTCTGACGCGCGGATATCTGCAATCGCAAAAGCCTTTGCTGAGGGCCTTGCGCTCGCTGATGCAACGACCAAGTCCGTCGGCAAGCGACCGGCGGATATTTTGGCCCTGACGGATGCAATCGCCAAGGCCACCGACATGACCCGTGCGGACGTGTTGGCCCTGGCCGATGCGGTGGCCAAGCAGGCCGGGCTTGTCCAGACAGAGACGCTGACGTTGGCAGACAGGTTCGCGCCGGACTGGGCGATTATTCTCGTTCTGCTCTCCGCCCTTGCCACGGAATTCACCATGACATCTATGCCGGCCCAGGAGTTAACCCTAACGTCTTCATTGGCGGCCGACGGAACCCTCACGTCCGACCCGGCAGAGGAGCTGACCCTCACGTCTTCGCTGGCTACTGAATTGACACTGGACAGCGCCATAGAGGGCGGATAGGCGGCGCTGGCCGCAGGAGCATCCCATGCACAGAGACAGTTTCGGCATTACGGGCATTGCGCATCTTGTCCTGCGCGGGCCGGACGGGCAGATCAAAACCGAGCGAGCCGTCGAGAATCAGATTCAGGACCTTGGCGATGCCCATGTAGCCGACCAGCTATCCGACCAGGGCAACGCCGCGATGTCACACATGGCTGTCGGGACCGGCACCGGCCAGGCGGTCGGGGACACTACGCTGGCGACCGAGAACGACCGGAACGCGCTGGACAGCACGACACAGGGGGCCGCCGGCGACGATAACGACGTGATCTATGTGTGCACCTGGGCACCGGGCGATGCCACCGCGGCGCTGACTGAGGCCGGCATCTTCAATGCTGCTGGCGCCGGCGTCATGCTCTGCTATGCCGACTTCGCCGCGATCAACAAGGGGGCGCTCGATACGCTCGTCATAACCTGGACGCTGACGTGCGGCGCATCGTAAGGCGGGCTGACTATGGATACCTTTGACCGGACAGAAACGATAACGTGCAGCCTGACGGTTGCAACTTCCGCCGGCGCGCCCCGCGACCCAGACACGTCAACGAAAATCTCTATCGCGGACCCGCACAATACGCTGGTCATGACCGCTACGGATATGACGAACGCTGCCGTAGGCTCCTATTGGGCGGACTACACCTCCGCTGCCACGGCCGTTCTGGGCACGTACAAGATCGACTACGTTGCCGTTAACGCGGGGCGCACGACCATCCAGCAGGCCAGCTTTGAACTGATTGCCCGCGGGGCAGTCTAGGCAACTCCGGGAGAATCCATGGGCGAACACGACGAGATGCTGCCCCAGTGCGCCGAGCGCTTTGATGGGATTGCGGCGGACATGCTTGAAGTCAAGACGGGCATTCGCGAAATCAAGCGCGCCGTGTGCGGGCCGAACGGCAAATCGCTTACCGAGCGAGTCGCCGGCCTGGAGACGCGGTGGATACTATTCGCAGTTTTGGCCGGGCTCATCGCCGCAGTAAGCGCCCTCTACGCGGCGGCCAAATGAGAAAGGACAGACGCATGAAACGATTCCTGATTTGTCTCGCGTTCCTGGCGGTTCTGCTGGGCGGCTGCAGCAGCGTGCTGATGAACGCCGAGTACAGCAGCCTGCTAGACCGGGCCACGGCGTACAGCCAGGGCATCGCGGCCAAGGCGTCGGCTGGTGACCTGGACAGCCCGCAGATGGTCAAGGCCCTTAACCAGCAGGCGAACCTCTGGCAGAAGTTCAAGGACGCCCGAGACGGGAGGGCGGCGCAATGACCCTTGATGAACTGCGCGGCCGTGTGCCCGAGATGTGGCGGCCGGTGGTGGACCAGTACGGCCCGGCGCTGGTGTCCATGGGCGTTACCGAGTTGTGGGCCTGGATTGGCCTGCTGGCCAAGGGCGACGAGTACGCGGCGTACCGTCAGTTGATCGACCGCCTGCCGGCAGCGGAGGCCTTGGCCGAGGGCGACAGCCTCATTGCCGGCTGGGAGACGGCCAACAAGGGCAATGCTGAACGCCTGAGCCTGCAACGCAGCGCCCTTGCCGCCATCTTGAGGGTTCTGCTGGCCGCCGCCCTGGCCCTGGTGGGCCTTTAACTCCTGGGCGGCATGGAAGGCATTGGCCATGATGACGAAGAATGAAATTCTGAAACTCGCCCGCCCGCTGCTGGTGAAGTACCTGACCCGCGGCGCTGTCTGGCTACTCACGGCGTGGTTCGGCTACAGCGCCGCCACGGCGGAGACAGACGGTGGCCTAATAGGCATGGGGGCCGCCGCTGGCGCCTGCGCCCTGTTGGGCCTGCTGATAGACCGCTGGCATCACCGCAAGGACCTGGCGGAGCCACCCCAATGACCCGCGCTGTAATTATTGCGTTGCTGTTGAGCGCCCTCTTGGCTGGCTGTGCCCCGCCCGCAGACAGTCACCCCGCTGCCCTGTACGTCCGCGCCGGCTATCTCTGCCCGCCGGACCTGCCTGCGCTCGTGGCGATTGAAGACCGCGAAGCCCGCATGGCAGCGGTCGCCAAGGCCGCGATTCCGATTGCCGACCGCTGGCTGATCGAGGGCCGGCTTGTCCGCGTGACCCGCCCCGGGCCATAGCGCCTGATTGAAAACTATATCGCGGGGTAGGGCAGCCCGGTAGCCCGCCAGGCCCATACCCTGGAGGTCGCGGGTTCAAATCCCGCCCCCGCTACGTTGCCCCCGGGGACAGCATCCCCGGCCCGCCCCGGCTTCGGCCGGGGCTCTTTTTTGCGCTGAAGCTGGCCGTTTTCCTGCGCCGGAAAATTGGTCGATTGGCCTATGTGTTGCGCCCGCATGGTCTTGCGCTCCGCAGATTTATTTATTTTCCCTCTTGACAAAGGCGCCTTGTGACGATATACTTAAAGCGGAATGAGGAACACAAAGGACAACGCGGAAACGCAAAAAGGAAAGGGAAGGGCCATGACAATCGAGCCACGCAATAAGGACTGGACGGAATTTGAGATCGCCTCGGACTCTGGCAACACCTACACCGTGAGGTTTGCCGGTCGCCCGAGCCCTGACTCTGACGCCAGGCTGTGGGACTGCGACTGCCCGGCCGGCCGGCATGGCCGGCACTGTCGCCACATTGATGCCGTGGCCGACTGGGTTGACACACATGCCGACGGCGCCTCTGCTGACTCGGCCGGAAGGCCGGAAAGGAGCAAGTGATGAACCCAGCACGAATCTCGATTCGTCTGTGCCCCAGCATGTTGGAGGTCGCCGGCGAGCAGCTCAGCGGCGAGGCCGCCCTGGCCGCTGTGGAGAAAGGCCAGGACGATGCGGCTGATGAGCTCAGTCGTGTGAAGGCTGACCTGGAGCGTTACCGTGACGAGGTATCATCTCTTAAGAACGAGATCGAGAAGGAGCGGGAGGCGTCCGGTCTCCGGGAACAGTCTCTGGTCCGAAGCGCCGCCCTTGCCCGGGCAGAAGAGATCGGCCATTCGGTCGAGCATATTGTGCGAGCATTCCGGCACTGGCAAAACAACCGCGAAGCCCCTGATCCCATTGGCCACTTGTCGACGATGATGGATTCGCTGTTGCGCATTCTTGCATCTAAAGATGTGCCTGTGGGGAGGTGAGATGTCATGGCCTTCGGCATCGATTTCGGCACGACCAACTCCGCGATCACTTACACATCGGTCAACAAGGTGTCGAGGCTCATCGCGTCAAGCGGCTATCAAACAGCCTAACCGACCCGCGCCCCAGGCGCCCCCTGCGGGGCGCACTGGGCCTGGGCCGGAATTGGCCGGACAGCGAAAGGAGCAAGCGATGAAGAAGCAGTCACATTACCCGAAGGGCGTCTGCCCTAACGGCACGTTCGTCTCGGCAGACGGCGGCACTCAGTGCAAGCGTTGCCACCTGTACCCCGACCTCTGCACCTGCCGGCCGGATCATCCGATGTGGCGAATCTTGTTGCCCGCGTTTGGGATTCGGCCGCGCCGCCGCGCGGCGACCTGACGACCCGCGCCCCACCGCCTCAGCTCGTACGAGGCGGGCGGGCCTGGGCCGGAATTGGCCGCGCCCACAATCAGGGGATTTGACATGAGCGAACAGGACGTCGGAACCCGAACATGGTATCTCGTCGAGCGCCAATACGTTGGGCCGAATCCCGATGATCACCTCAACGATGGCCACACCCTCACCATCCAGAACTGTCCGGGCTGCACCAACAGGAGCAACGAGGAGCGCGAGATTGGCTGGCTGGGAACAACCGGCGACTGGTCGGCAATCGCCCTTGGAACCATTGTGGCCGCCAACCTCGACGCCGCCTGCGATCTGGCCCGCGACAAATACGACCTCGGCGAGTGGACGTACAGGGAGGGGCAGGCCCGCGCCGACGAAAACGACGACGAGCCGGGCGTCGAGTCCCGCGAACTGCCATTTGGGGACACGCGATTTGAGTACCGGGACGCCGCTGATTGCATACAGAGAGTCGGAGACGCCGAGGGCCTGACGGCCGATACGACGGACGCCGAACTGGAGGCCCTCGCTCTCCAATTCACCGCCGAGGCAGAGGCGGAAACGGGCGAGGATGACCTGCCCATTGCGGTAGTCGGGATGGAAGACCGCCTGCACTGGCTGCGCGATCAATTGCGCGACGCGCGATAGCCTGGGCCGGAATGGGCCGGCCAAGTTTAGCCCTCGGGCTAAACCACTCTTGAAAGGAGCGAATCGTGAGCAAGACACAGACTGAGAAGCACTCGCCGGGCCCCTGGACCGCACACATAGGCGCCCCGCTGTACGACGAGGACGAATATGCTCTCGGCGACTGCCAGGTGACTGCCGCTGACGACGAGCACGTGGCGGACTGCGGCGGTCTCACAAATGCCCCAGCCAACGCCCGCCTGATCGCCGCCGCGCCGGACCTCGAATACGAACTTGGCGGAGTCGCTGACGCGCTGGCAGGTGGTCAAATCGTTATCATCGAGCCCGGCAGCGTCAAGGCCGAGCGCATCCGCGCCGCCATCGCCAAGGCAGGGCCGAAAGGAGACTGACATGGCAGAGACATACACGCCGGGGCGGCTACACGTCGGGCCACCGGGGCGGTTTTCGATGTCATTAAACGCCGAGAACGGCCACGGCATCTGCGAGATCATGCACTGCGCCGACGATCCGGGGTTCGCGAACAAGGAGCTGGTGATCGACCCGAACGCCAACGCCCGCCGGCTCGTCGCCTGCTGGAATGCCTGCCTCGACATTCCGACCGAGGCCCTGGAGGCAGGGGTGGTCAAGGACCTGCTGGAAGCGTGCAAGGCTGTGTACGACGCCCTCGACACCGGATACATCGCCCAGCACAGCGTTCGTGCCGACCGGCGCCGCGAGAAGCTCGTCAAGCAATTGGCCGCCGCCATCGCCAAGGCCGAGCCGAAGGGAGAATGACATGACAACCGCACAAAGCAGAATGATCTGCCGGAATTGCGGACACCGCTGGCGCCTCAGGCGCCTAAATTGTGACGGCCATGCGGCCTGCCCCGCGTGTTTTATGGTTGCGCCACTTCCCGCCATCACCATCCCCGTCGGCCAGGCCCTGCTGATTCTCGGACCGGCCACCATCCCTGCGCTGCCGCCCGACGACGAGATCGGGTGTGAGGCATTCGCCATCGGCGATCTGCACGACATCCTCGCCAGCCTGATGGCCGCCATCGCCAAGGCCCAGGCATTTGAGCCTGGCCCTAGCATCGAGCAAATCGGCCGGGCGATTGCGGATGTCAGGGCAGAGCCGAAAGGAGAATGACATGCCAGACAGAAAATTCACTGATAGATGCGACAAATGCGGCCATCGGTGGAACCGGGACCGATCTGCACCATGGCACATGGCCCGCTGCCCCGCCTGCGGCACGCACATATCTGACGGGCTCAAATGCAAGAGGTGCGGGAGTTACGTGCCGATAGGCGCCAGCCTCGGCGATTGCCCAGGTTGCGGGTTGACGTGGGAGCGCAGCGACACCATTGCCCCTCTGCTTGAGGATGCCGACTGGGCGGCAATTCGGGAAGCATATCAGGCGCGGGCCAAGGCCGAGCCGAAGGAGCCGACATGACTGACCTCCGCGAACAAGCCGTTGCCGAAATCCTGGCCCGCATGGAGGCGCTGGGCTGGGTTAGCAGGGCCGGCACACGGCTCGGCCAGCCCGGTCCCGGTCCTTTCGTCCGAGAGACCACCGGCATAGGCGAGGGCGTGATACGCCGAGCCCTGGGCCGCGACGGCGAGAGCAGCCCGTCGCTGGCAAGCCTAGATGATATCGCGCGCGCCATGGGCGGGCACTGGCAGTTGGCGTTTGTGCCGGACTAGAGCCTACTGATCTGCTCTGCCCCATGCCCCGGCGCCAGGTGGGCGTACCGCATAGTCGTCCGCAGGTCCAGGTGCCCCATCCATTCCGCAACCGTCCGCAGGTCTATTCCGCGCTGTACAGCCCGGCTGGCGAAGGTGTGTCTGAGTAGATGCCAGCCCCGGCCGACCCGCGCCCCCTCGGCCTCGCCGAAGATAGGCATTGCCTTGGCAATCGGCCGGAAGGCCCGCAGCCAGGTCATGTGCGATGGCCGGCAGAAGACCAGCTCGGCGGGCCGACCGCGCGGCAGGGCGGCCAGTGCCTTGGCGACCTTCGGATGCAGCGGGATGGCGCGGGCCTTGCCGGTCTTGCTGATCAGCACCACAATTCTATCCAGCCGAACGTCCCGCCAGGTCAGCCGGCGAAGCTCGGACAGCCGCATGCCCGTGTACAGGGCCGTCACCACCTCGGTGTAGAGCCCATGCGCCCGGGCCAGGTCCAGCAGGCAGGCAACCTGCTGATCGTCCAGGAATCGCGGCGGCGGCAACGTACGACGCGGCGGTCGCACCTGCCTGGCCGGGTTGCTGTCGAGCAGACCGCGGAGACGTAGGAACTCACAGAACCGGCTGAGGGCGTGCCGGTGATTGATGATGGTCGCCGGTGCCCTGCCAAGCTGGCTCAGGTGGCCCAGGTGATCCTGTACGGCGGCAGCGGTGATTTCCTGCGGGTCTATCCGGGCGTGGTCCAGGAACGCCCTGACGGCTGCTGCGTTGTGGGCGGCCTGGCCCTTGCTCGATTCCAGGGCCGAGGCTTGCCGGAAGGTGGCCAGCAGGGCGGCGGTGTCACGGGGCTTCTCGCCGCCCACGCGGGTCTGCCAGAGCTGGCGGGCGATGTACGCGGCGACGGCCTTGTCCCGCGTGGCCCACGGGGACCCGCGGGGCTTCAATGGGATGCGAGAGGCCGCTGAATCCCCTGGAAACCTGACCTTCCACCACCACCGCCGACCGCGCTGATAGAGGTGCCCGGCGGGCACTTCTCGGCGCCTTTTGGGCACAAGCGGAGGCACAGGCTTTCGGCGCCTTGTCATAAGTCCTTGTCCCGCCTAATGCCCCCATGGGGATTCGAACCCCAGTTGCCGGGTTGAAAATCCAAGCAGGCCATTTTCGGCAAACCTCGGCAATCCCGCCAGTTGTGTCGCAAGGCCAAGCCGGCCACGGCTTTGCGGGCATTTCGGAACGGCCGGCAACGGCGGTGAATGGCGGCGGGAAAAGCACAAAAGCGCGCAGGGGCACAAGAAAGCGGGCACACGGATTGGGCTCATTTCTGCTGATCTGTTCGCCATGCCAGCAGCCTGCCTATCCAATCCAGGCGGCGGGCAATGCCGCCGGTGACGAAGTACAGGTTGGCCAACCCGAACGTCCCGGCTGCGGCTGCGCTGTTGAATGCGGGCAGCACAATCGCCAAGCCGAGAAAGACAAGGCCGCACAGGAGATAGTTGGCCGGCAGGAATCGGCCGAGGCTCGGTAACGGGGCCGGGGCGGGCAGCGCCGGACTTGGCGGCTGGGCCGGCTTTGCCGTCCGCGCCACGATGTTTGTTGTCCCGCACCGCGGGCACTTGCCCCGCTTGCCCGCGTCCTTATCCTCGACGACGATGGCGGCCCCGCACTTGAAGCAACTGAATCGGATCATGTCATAGCCTCCCCGGTTCCGCGCCAGCCCGGCCCCGGCGCCGGAATTCTAGAAAACGCTTAACTCGGATACGTACATTCCCCGATGCTATTTATATAGGCCCGGCCCGATTCGGGCTGGAGCCCCTGGCCTCGGGGACAAACGCCATGGATGGTATGCGGATCAGCGCTATAAATGATGTTGCCGACTGCCGGAATCTTGAGGCGGCTTGTGTCCAGGAAATCATGGGTCTTTCACATCCGGCCCTACAGGGCCTGCTTCCGGGCCTTCAGTACTTGCGGCAGCGTTTTCCACGCCGCCCACAATCCCAGATACTGCCATCGCAATATCTGCCCGCCCGCCCGTGCGCGACAGGGCCAGGGCCAGGCCGATAATCATCCCGCGGCTCTCATCCCCGCAGCTTCGCATGACGGCGACGACGAGGCGCTCGTACTCGGACAGTTCGGGTGCCGGCCTGGACCGATCCGGCTGATTGCGAAGGCTTTCTGCCACGGCGCCTACCGCATCAGCCAACCGATTGATTAGGTCCTTGCTGGGTTGCCGCTCGCCCCGGAGGACGCGGCCCAAATGACCCTCTGATACCGCCACCTCCCGTGCGAGATGACGGGCCGTTTTCCCCGCCGCCTTCATCGCTCGCCGCGCTGCCGTCCTGTCAAAGACCCTAGCCATAACGCTTTTCTACCCGCATATCGGCTGAAAACCAAAATATTTTTGCGCATTGCCTCTGGGGCGCAAAGGCCGGACTTGCCGACACTTAGCGGCCCATATGGCGCCCTATAGGCCAGCCATTCAGCATTTCGGGCCGCATAGGCCCTTGACACGCTGGCCCGATAGGCAACAATAACCGATAGAATAAACATGCAAGCCACGGCCAGGACAATCAGGCGCGAATCCGAACGAAGCGGGGCCGTCCTCCACCTGGCCGTGGCGGCGCCCCGTTTTCTTGCGCCGGTCTCGGCCGGCGCTCTTTTGAATGAAACCCGGCAGGCTTACCCTGGCCTGCCGGCGGTTTCCTGGCCGGTCCCGCTGGTCATCCTCCGCCAGCGGGCCGGCCATCGTCTTATTGTCCGCAACGGGTCGCATCGTCTCAGTATTATGGGCGCGGCGCCCGATTCTGTGAACGGTGAAAACGGACAGGCTTTCACCGGACCCCTGGCAGGGAAGCCGACTGCAAAAACCTTTCACCCCACCCCCTCGGGTCGGGTGAAAAAGGGAGCTTCCCATGCCCACACCGTTCTCTTGTGCGGAAATCGCTGCCGTGCTGGACGTGCCGATTCAGAAGAGCACGGATCGCCGGCGGCGGGTGGAAACGGCCATCCGGCAGATTGCCGGCGACTGCGAATCCAACCGGACCAACCGGGTCCGGTTCGTGGTGGCCCGCTGCGTCGATATCGGCCGGCTGGCGACTGCCGACCGGCATGCCTTTGCCGCCCTGGCGGCGGAGGTGCTGGAGCAAGATGGCTAGGCTCGGGTCGGGAGTGGGTGTTGTCCGCAACGGGCGCGGCGGGTGATTGCATGGGCAGTCATTCGTTCCGCGGTGCTTCCCTCGGCTGGGTGCGGCGGTCAAGCAATGGACTGCCAGCAATCCTCAAGGCCGGGGAGGCCGCTGCTGCCCTATCGAGGGTTAGTGCCGCCGCGCCCGTTGTGTTGTTTTCCGGGGGTGCCCCATGACGATCCGGGAAGCCCTGGCGACAGTCCGACGAGCCCCCTTGTGCAGCGTCTGCGGCCGGCCCTCTCGGGGTTGCCGGCCGGGGCTGGGCATTGAGGCAGTTGTCTGCTGGGCGTGTTCTGCCAACCCGATCCTGCGCGGAGACGTGCCGGCCCAGTCAGTTCGGCCCTGCCCGACCTGCGGCGAGCCCTTGCCGCCGCGGCGCCGGTTTTGCGATTCCTGCCGTCGTAAGCGACGGCGAGCATCGTTTCGGGCGGCGCGCAACAGTAAGCCCGAAATCGCCTGCCATAAGTCCTTGTCCCAACAGGACCGGCCAGTGGCCCAAAACGGGGGTTCGACCGTGGGGTCAGATTGCAAGTTAACTGTTGCGCAAGTGCCGCAAACCCCCTGTTCGGAGAACAGATATGAATGCCAAGGATGCGAAAGACCAGTTTCAGAAGATCGTGGCCAAGGCGTGCAGGAAGACCGCACAAATTGAGGCGGCTGCACGGCGCATCGAGGATGCTGTCGAGGCCGATGCCGAACTCCGCGACGGCCTGTGGGCGCATGCCCGGTTCGCCATGATCCGGGATGCGATCTATGCCTGGCGCGCCCGGTACGTCAAATCGGCCAAGACGGGCGCCTGCAATCGGTGCCGGCGCGGGCCGGAGATCATCGCGGCCACGCGGGACGCCCATGCCCCGATTCCCCCGCCGCCGCTGTTTGACGCCCTGACTCGCCCGGACGGCGTTAGGTTGCGGGACATGATCGGCAAAGACATCCGGGCATGGGCGGCGGACGAAGGCGCCCAGGCCAAGGGCCACGGCGACCTGTCCCGGTTCCTGTATTCCGTTGCCGGCAGGCTGGAGGACGATCAGGTTGCCGGCGACGCGATTTCCGATCCGGAGGCGGCCCGGCTGTGGGCGACGGCGTGCGGCGAGATCAAGCGAGAGAACAAGCGGCGCCAGCGGAAGGCGCAGGGCAAGCTGGCCCTGGCGGCTGCCGGAAGCTGAATCTGCGGGGCCGGCCTGCCTGTAGTTGCCACCCAGGAAACCAGTGCCGGCCCCACTGAAAGGAAACGTCATGAGCAAGGCGAGAAAAACACCTAGGGCGCGGGCCAGTCCAGTCGTGAAACCCATTAAGAAGCTGCCCGCGCCCACCGAAACGAAACGCGGCGGCCAGGACTCGCGTGATACCCAAAGGTCGGGTGCCGCCGCGCCGAAATCGGGGCGGGCCAGACACGCAGCGTCACCCAAGAGAATTTTGCCCGCTTCATTGAAAATATCGGACGGCGGCCCAGTACCATTTGGTGCCCAAAACGTGAATGCCGCCGCGCCGAAATCGGGGCGGGCCGGGCCTGCGGTGTCACCCAATAAGATTGTGCCCGCCCCAACTGAAACGCCGGGCGGCGGCCATTGCCTTGTTGCTACCCAGGATTCGGGTGCCCCCGCCCGGACGAAAACGAAAGCCGGCGACCATTCCATCGCTGACACCCCGGACTTGCGTGTCGCCGGCAAGAAAACAAAGGGGCGGGCCAAGGCTGCCTTGTCACCCCTGGGCCCCGTGCCCGCCCCTTCCGATACCGCCGACGATCAGGGCCCAATCGAGCACGACAACCGAATCACTGGTGCCCTGTCGCCGGCAGAAACCCCTGGGGGCGGCCAGCAGCATATTGATACCCCAAAGCCGATTGCCGCCCCCGACGACATCCCCCTCCGCCTCATGGACCTTCAGCGAGCCCGCGTGGCCACGATCAAGGCCCAGCGGTCGCTGAATAACCGCGTCCGGTCCTACGTCCGCCGGGCGATGGGCTGGCAGACGGACCTGCCGGAAGCCGACCGCAAGCGGATTAATACCGCTGCGGCCAAGCTGGTCAAGGCCGTCGAGAAGGGCACCCCGGCAGACGGCGACAGCGCCGCGACTGCCGAGTTGGCCGTCCGCTTTATTGTCGCCTGCAAGCGCGCCCGCGAAGCCCTGGACGAAGAGCGCGTCCTGATCGAAAAGGAAATGCTCAAGCTGGCCAAGGCCCTGCTGGTGTGGAGATGGGCCCTGGCCCAGATCGGCTTCGGCGCCCTCGGCCTGGCCATCATCGTCGGCGAGGCCGGCGACCTCGGCAAGTACGACAACCCCGCGAAACTCTGGAAGCGCTTCGGCGTGGGCCTTGTCGGCGAGCGAACGCAGGGCAAGCCCGGCAAGGGCGCCACGGCAGAGGACTGGATTGCCCACGGGTACAACCCCCAGCGGCGCTCGGCCCTCTGGACCATCGGGGACTGTCTGGTCAAGCAGGGCAACGGCTACCGTGAAGTCTTCCTGGCCCGCAAGCACCAGGAGTGCGAGAAGGCCGTCGCCGAGGGGCTCATCGTTACATGCACTACGCAGGCCACACTGGACAACTGGAAGGCCGTCGGCCTGCCGGCGCCGATCCGCATCAAGAGCAAGCAGTTTGACCCGGCGAAGCATCGAGCTGCCGGACACATTCACAAGCGCGCACAACGATACATGGAAAAGCGCCTGCTCCGCGACCTCTGGCGGGCATGGCGGGGGGTAACTGCGTGAGGGCGCCTGCCATAGAACATGCCCTGCTGACCTCCGCTGAGGCTGCTGCCCGCTGGGGAATCTCTGCCCGCCACTTCCGGTCTATGGTTCCTGCAATCCGGGCGGCGGGTGTCCGGCCCATTCTGCTGGGCGGCAAGCGCCGTCCTCTCCGCTGGCGAATCGCAGACCTGGAGCTATACGAAATCAAATCGAGGGTGCCGGCATGACCGACGAACCGACCTTCAGCGCCGACCAAGGAAGCCAACCGATGCCACCAGAGCTATCGATATGTTGCCGTGTTCCGATGGAACTCGTGATCGAGGTGCGCCAACTCGTGCATGAAGCCCAGATGAGCGCGATGCGGGCGGGTAAGAAGCCCAGGAGCGCTGCCAGCATGGCTAAGTTCGTAGAGACCGCCATCCGGGCCGAACTTGATCGCCGTCGTGCAGCGGCGGGGAAGAAGAAGGAGGCGCGCCCATGACCGACGAACCGATCTTCTGTGCCGAACTGGATACAAAGGGGTTCTGCTGATGTGCCAATGTGCCAGCGGTTTCATCAATCCAAAGACGTTTGAGGTTCGCGTCCGCGACCTTGGGAGCCATAGCAACACAGCCAGGGCTCTCGGCCTGACCGACGACATTGCGCCCGATGGCTGGCGCGAAATGCACTATCTGCCAAATGGCCGAATCGCCTGCCGTGTTCTACTACAAGATAGTCACACGACAAATGAGTGCATTGCTGCTGTTCTCGCCCGCTGGCCGCGTTTTGTGGATTTCCTGACTTGTGCATGGCCTCAGTGCCTAGTTGGTGACACTTATCCTGGCTCGCTGTACCTGGACGGCCTGACGAGTGCCGAGGGGCTGACCTTGCCGCAGAGCATCGGCGGCTGGCTGTACCTGCGCGGCCTGACGAGTGCCGAGGGGCTGACCTTGCCGCAGAGCATCGGCGGCTGGCTGGACCTGCGCGGCCTGACGAGTGCCGAGGGGCTGACCTTGCCGCAGAGCATCGGCGGCGCGCTGTACCTGCG
>Ga0307380_10001839_pt1 | contig 30492 bp, 24 predicted proteins | sample UN3MG_FD_202239 | JGI IMG/M metagenome (GOLD analysis project Ga0307380, IMG submission 202239) | Soil microbial communities from Risofladan, Vaasa, Finland - UN-3 | ecosystem: Environmental > Terrestrial > Soil > Coastal area > Acid sulfate soil | place: Finland: Risofladan, Vaasa | collected...
GAGGTCTGCGGGGCCGAGCCCTGGGGCATCCACTTCGAAGATGGAGCCGGCCAGTCCGGTCTCATGGAAACCTCTCCTAAAATGAACCCGGGACTTGAGCACGATGATATCGAGTTCCTCCAGAGGTATACCTAGAGGCTCAAAGATACCCGGCGTCGTGATCTGTGAGAGATGTGGAGTCAGGATCACACGATTGTTCGCACCGAAATTGAGGACCGCCACTGTTTCACGATGATAGTTACCAAGGTATTCGATCGTGCCTTTGATCCGCACGGGATTCCCCGCAAATTCGTCCGAATAGCCCCCCAATTCGAGATCGACAGCATCGCCCTGCTTGAACTCCGCCTCGATCTTCTCCAAGGCACGCTCATCCCGAAGGGTGGCTATACAAAAATTTTCGGCTCCCTGTTTTATGAGCTCCTCGAGAATGTGTGTGGAACCTCCTGTGCGATCACTGTGGTCTGCGATCACAACCGGCGTTTTTCCGTCCTTAGCTGCAGCGATGGCAAGAACCACCCCCTCCTTTGTCTTGGGGAGTTTTTTCCCCGCAAATTCATACCTGCGTCTCCAGATATAATCCGACATGTCATCGGCGATTTGATCCGCCAACTTTTGATCGTTGTTGGTTACGACCATGACCGTGGCGCCCACATCGGGAACATCTGCATAGGCAAATCCAAAGGCAACAGACACATAAGCGTCTTTTCTCTGATTTTCCCACCTTCGGGCCCTTTCCATAATCTCCATGGCTGGAGAGGCCCCCGTTCCTTGAAATACACTGGGAGTGATTACATTAGGTTTCCGGGTCGCCATCGTGGGTTTATACTCCCCGCGGATCGTCTTGATCATAACGCGTGCGGCCCTCTCTCCTTGGAGAGTCGTGTCATAGTGAGGATATCTTTTTATGATAAAAACGGCATCCGCAGCATCCGACAGCTCATGGTCTTCATTGGCATGAAGGTCGAGAGTGACAAAGATCGGGATGTCACCGACCGCAGCACGCACTCGCCGCACAAGCTCTGCCTCCGGTTTTGGGATCCCCGTGACAGCCATAGCACCATGGAGGGAGAGGAAAACCCCATCAAAGGGGCCCTGGGCCTTCAGGTCATCGGCGATGCCGTATGAGTACTTGTCATAAGCTTCCTGAGTGATCCAGCTTCCGGATGATCCCCCGCGCGCTCCCCTTGGAGAGAGAACACCCACAAGCTCCACGCCTCCGTACTCTTCGCACATGGTCTTGAAACCCCCGATGTAACCTTCGTCCGACCCTAAAAGATCTCTTGAGGGAGGCCCATAGTACTCCCAATCTTCGATGGTCGTGGGATCAGGACAGAATGTGCAGGTTTCATGGGAAAACTGGGCGACAGCGATCCGGATAGGCTTGTCCATCTCGGACGTTTTTTGACAACCGAACGCAAAAACCAGCACACCAACCAAAAAAATCAAACACACCACAGGACCCAATCGACCTCTATTCATAGGAATATCTCCTTATTTTTTTAATAAAAACCTAACACTGAATAGCCGCAAAAGTCAAAGACTTCTCCTTTAATAAGTATTTCTAAATTTGTGTGCTAAGAATACATAAAACGTTATTAGGTGATCAGATTGTGTGATGGAGAAAACCGTGTGAAGGGCTGGACGGGCATGGCGCATCTCCCGATGGGAGATGTGAGGGAAGTCCGGAACCGAGCGAAGTTTCCTCGCTGGGGAAACTGAGCGTGTTTTCGATATCACCAATCTGAGCACTCGGAATATCATACATCACGGTCTGGAAATACATAAAGGGAGAAGTCGAAAAAAAAGGAGAGGGACTTTGTGTCCCTCTCCTCGATTTTTAAAAGGAGTTAAAGATTATTTCTTCTTCATGTGGACGTCGCCGCTGAAAGTTTTGACTTCGAGAGTAGCTCCACCACCATTCACAGAGCCTTTCAACTCTTTTTTACTGATTTTTCCAGTTAGAGTGATCTCGAAATCGGATTCAATTGAACCGCTAAATGTCTTCGCTTCCAGGTCAAAAGCCGCATCTGAAGGGACAGTTAGTAAAACATCACCGCTGTGAGATTTGAAATTGTAGCTCCCGTCGGAATAGATCACACCGACATAGTCGACATCGCCACTCAGTGTTTTGGCTTTGATAACTTTAGCATCCGTCACATCGATCAGCTTCACATCGCCGCTCGTGTTTTCGGCAGTGATGGAGCCTTTGACTGATCCTGCCTCGATGGTACCGGAGACAGTTTGGAGTTCGGCATCGCCAACTACATCATCCACCTTCACGTCTCCGCTGACAGATTTACAGTAGGCACCCTTTGCTGCACCCATAACGGTCACGTTTCCGCTCACAGTCTTTCCTTTGAGAGCACCTCCGATCTTTTCCAGAGTGACATCGCCACTCACAGTCTCGGCTTTGGCTGCGCCACCGATATTGGCGAGCGTCAAATCCCCGCTTACGGAATTGATGTCTGCAGTGGCTCCGGCTGGGATCATCAGGTTGAAGTCGACAGAAACACTCATGTTTTTAGGGCCGTTCTTGGGATACTTGGTCATAATGCTCAAAGTGCCCCCTTCTTCAGTGACCTCTATCTTGACCAGTCCGGCATACTCTTTCGCCTTGTCCATGGATGAGTGTTTGGAGACCTTGAGCGCATCGATCTTGACTTCCCCTCTATCCCAGGTCTTGACATCGATGTCTCCGGCGATATTACTGAGATAGACTTTTCCATCCTTAGCGAGGGCAACTGTCTTTTCGAATTTCTCCTCGAATTTCTCCTTCGCAATCGATGAGGTCGGGCTTAATCCTAAGATGAGTAAAAAGAAAAACAAGACCGTCAATGATGTTAGTGATTTTTTTAATTGCATATCGTACCTCCCTTTCTCTCCTTATATTGTTTCCTTCGTTTCCCTCTCAGGGGATGAAGTGTCCTTGACAGCCATGATTACGTTGAGCAAATTCGCTTTTTCTTTGTAGGCTGCCAACAAATATTTCCTTGACTCGATGTCGTTCGGATCGGTGAGCACCGCCTGTCTGCAGGCATTGATCGATTGATCGATGAGGTCAAGATTCGTACGGAATACCTCAGCGACTTGAGGATCAAGCTGCTCCTTTTGAGCCATAGCTGCTTCATTCAGGGCCTTTATGGCCAGTTGATAGTGATGCTCGGCTTCTTCAAGCTTCGTTAGCGTGTACTGCTGGTTCTCCAATTCAGGGACGACCGCCTGTCCGGACCAATATCTTGGTCCATAGATGAAGACGAGGCTGAGAAAAACGACCAAAAGGACAGCACTTAGAACATAGCTGAGTCTTGGTATGCTGAACCAACCCTGTTTTTGAGGGGCGAGCGTTAGGACTTCCTGCTCATCAGCAGTCATCTTTTCCTGGATCTTGCCCCAAGTGCTCTCCGGGGGGGAGAATGTGTCCAACTCTTTGGCGCTGCTGGAAATGGTCTGGAAATCCTCCAAGAGTTTCTGGCAATCTGCGCACTGGGTACAATGTTCGTCCAGCTTGGCCTTTTTTGCGGCATCCACTTCGCCGTCTATGTATTCGCTGATCCATTTTTTGGCTGTTAAACATTTCATCGGATCTCTCCTTATAACATCTGTTTCTTTTCAAGGTGTTTTCTGATCTTAATCCGAGCCTTGAAAAGCTGAGATTTTGATGTTCCCACAGAACAGTCCATGATCTGGGCGACCTCTTCGTGTTTGAATCCCTGGATGTCGTGGAGCATGAACACCGACTTCAACCGGGGAGAGAGGCCCTGAATAGCCTCATCCAGAGTTTTGTTCATCATATCTTCTGGTCTGTGAGAACTTTTATAGGATATATACTCTTCCGCTTTTTCAAACGGAACTTCTTTCTGGAAAACTCTCTTATGAGTCCTCAGATAGCTCAAGCATGTATTCACCGCTACCCGATAGAGCCACCCCACAAAGGTATTATCATTATCGAGAGTGTGAAGGTTGGAAAAGACCTTCACAAAGATATCCTGAAGAAGGTCTTCGGCTACAGCGTGGTTTCGCGTATATCTTAAGGCCAGACTGTAGAGGGAAGACTTGAAGTGATCGTAGATGGCACCCATTGCCTGCGTGTCTCCGGTGCGGCTTCGCTCGAGCCATTCGAGGAGGAGTTCCGCACGCGCAGAGGCGGCTGATTCCAAGTTTTTTTGGCGTTGATCTTCGCTCATAACTCGACCCGTCCTGTTTGCGCCTATTGTAACACATACAACCTCTTCAATGTTTCGCAGGCTTTGTGCGTGGTGAGTTATGCGATAATCCATCTTTTTCCCTCGTACATATAGATGAATCAAGGGCCAGAAAGGTTGCCTATCTGTAAAATTTTTTAGGAAAATGTCAAAATTGTATATCAAGTGGATTTTTACGGTCCAATAGGGGGAGGATTAGGTACTCCAATATTATATTTTATTAATTTTCTTGTCTCTAAATATTAATTATTTTAATTACATACTTGACTTATTTAATATTTAGGCTTATATTAATTAAGAAACTTAATTCAAGAAGGAAAAAATGACACAAGATTGGCAAGAATTGACAAAAATCAGCCGTGGCGGCCCTCTGCTTGTCGAACGCGTGAGGCTTTTGGAGAGCGATATCGCCTTAGAAGGAAGTTTCGAGCTACCCCCTCTCGCCCGTTTAACTCTCGAGGATCAGATATTTATCACCGCTTTTGTTCGAAGCCATGGTTCAATCAAAGACATGGAAGAGCTTTTCGGCATAAGTTACCCCACAGTGAAGAATCGCCTGAACCGTATTTCACATCAGTTAGAGTTTGTGGACATCAATCCACCCCTCCCCCAAGGCGAGATCCTCGAGCAACTGGAGAGAGGTGAGCTGAGTGTGGATGAAGCCGTTAAAAAATTAAGAGGAGAACAATGATCCCCATGTTTTTTCTGTGCTTTGGGCTATGTCTGGGCTCAGGATCCATATCGAAGACAAAGACAAAAGAATACAATTTATTGCCGTTTAATGGAGGCTTATCATGAAGGAAGAACGACGAAAAATACTGGACATGCTGGCCGAAGGAAAGATCAGCGTGGATGAGGCTGAAAGACTGCTCGCTGTGATCTCGGGTGACGAGTCCGGTCAGAAACAGAGTGCTGAGGAATCTCTGACAGGTAAAAAATCCAGCTTGAAATATCTGAGAGTGGTGGTTGAGCCCGGATCAGAGTGTGGTGGCGAGAAGGTGAACATCCGTGTCCCCTTAAAACTTATTCGAGCTGGGCTCAAGTGGGCGGCATTTATGCCCAAACACGTCCAGGGCAGGGTGCATGAAGCTCTGCATGAAAAGGGCATCAGTATGGATTTTTCCAGCATTAAACCCGAAGACCTTGAAGAGCTTGTCACAAACCTGAATGACCTCACGATCGATGTGGAAGGGAAAGAAACCGTCAAGATCTTCTGTGAATAAAAGGGGACTGTCACCTTTTTCCAGGGGTAAACATAAAAGGGGACAGTCCCCTTTTTTATGTAGGGATCGTTTCCCAAACGGTCCTCCATGCGGTCCGTTCGGGGAACAGACCCTACATCCAGAAGTTTTAAGGTGACGCTTAATAGAAATGCGGATCAGTTCGGGCCCCAGCGCATGAGTACAGGAGGAATAAGGGAAAGCAGAGCAAAAATCACCCAAATCACAAGAAGAGGAATCAACCATTTGGCCCATTTTTCCCATCGTAACCTGGCAAGCCCCAAAACACCCATCGTAACACCAGAGGTTGGCAACACTGGATTGATGTATTCGGCTAGCTGGAAGGCAAAAACAGTGGTCTGTCGAGTTATGCCCACCAGGTCCCCCAGGGGTGCCATGATGGGCATGGTGAGAGCAGCTTGAGCTGTGCCCGAATGAAGGAAGAAATTGATAATGCACTGACACCCAAACATCAACTGTGCGGAGATGATCGGATGGAAATTCTTTATGGCACCGGACATCGAATACAGGACCGTATCCAGAATCTTTCCATCCGTTGCCACAACAAGAATGGCTCTTGCACAACCGATGATCAGCGCAGCATTAATCATATCCTTGGCTCCACTAGCAAAAGAGGTAGCCAATTCTTCAGAGCTCAGCCGTCCCAGAATTCCGCTCAAAATGCCTAAAGCCAAAAAAAGGCCTGCAATCTCATTGATGAACCACTGGTATTTCAAGATGCCAAAAACCATGACAGCTATACCGAATAGGAAGAGGAACAGGATGTGCTTGTGGGTCCCTCGGAGTTCGACTTTTTCATCGGATTGGGCATCGAGGTCGAGCTCCTCTCTTTTCTTTAAGTCATCTTCATATGTGGGACTGATCTTGGGATTTTTCTGCACGCGGTTTGCATATCTCATGACAAGAATGATAACAATAGCTGTGCCGATCGCCCAGATGATCAACCTATACGCCACTCCTGAATACAAAGGCAGACCGGCGATTCCTTGGGCAATCCCCACTGTAAAAGGATTGAAGAAAGCACCGGCAAAACCCGCCGCTGCACCCAAAAAAGGAATGGAAACGCCAACAATCGTGTCATAGCCAAGGGATAAAGCCAGGGGGACAAAGATCAGGACAAAGGGCATGGTCTCCTCGCACATCCCGAAGATCGCTCCCGCGAGCGAAAAGACAAGCATGGTGACGGGAATGAGCAGCGCCCGCATAGCTTTACTCTTTTTGAATTTCAGGGCCAGGTTGTGAATAAAGGCCGTGATGGCGCCCGTTTTATCGATGACGGCAAAAGATCCCCCGACAACAAGCACAAAAACGATGATGTACGCGGCTTCGACAAAACCCTTGATCGGCGATACAAAAAGTGCTCCCAACCCCTGTGGCCGGCTTTCCACAAACTGAAAAGATCCCTCCACCGGGATAGTCCGGCCCTCCTGCTCTATCCTGTTGTACTCGCCTCCAGGAACGATCCATGTTGCGATCACTGTGAGGACCACCATGGTATAGATCAGGACGAGTGTGTGCGGGAGTTTTATCTTTTTCATCTTCATGGGTGTTTTTCCCCTTCCATAATCATTGGTTTAAGACATTCCGCGCTCTAAAGTCAAAGCTATCACCTTTTTTCAGGATAAACAACCTGGCATTATGGACACTGATGTCTTTAGCTGGGAAAATTTTAACATCTGCCCCTAAAACATCATAAACGATAACGCTTCTCTCGCCGATAACATCGAAGGTGTCATCGGGATTCACGATGATGGCTGTCGACTCGTCAATGCCGATACCTAAGAGTTTGGGATTTTCAGCAACCAGGCTAATGAGCCGGTTGTGCCTCTTGCGCCTAACGAAATGCTGGTCGATGACGGCGGTGCTTATAAAGCCGAATCCTCTAGCGGTCACAATATTATCCGCTTCGATCGTCTCGAATTCACGACCTTCCTCGACCGTTCTTTTCTCATCGCCGGTTATCATGATCTCACTCATCACAGCCGCACCGGCGCTCGTCCCGCCGATAACGCCGCCTTCCTCATAGAAATTCATCAACATCTTTTGAACCGGAGTATCTATGAGAACATCGGCTAATCTGGATTGCACTCCCCCTGAGAAAAACACACCGCCGACATCTTCGAATAATTTTATACTTTCAGGATTTAACGCATCCTCACGGCTCAAGATAAAATAATCGACATTTCTCGCCCCTAAGTTTTTGAGCTGAAGCGTCTGCTCCGGTCCCACCTCTTCCGGTACACTACTAGCCATTGGGAGGATGACGATCTTTCCGCTGCGGAATTCCTCAGACAGAGCTATGAACTGCTTCATCATTTCCGCAGGTCTCTTTCCCCCGCCGATGATAAAAAGATGACCTTTTGGAGTCGCATTGACATAAAGGGGAATACTCGCGAGAAAACAAGCTAGTACACACGCCACTCTTTTCATGATGGATCTCCTCGTGTTTTTTGAAAGAAATATTATATCGACACAAAAACTTGTTGTCTATAAATCAAAAACGCAGGCAATGAAAAAAAGAGCAAAAATAAGTGACAGTCCCCCTTTTTCTTTACCCCTGGAAATAGGTGACAGTCCCCTATTTTGTCCCTTTTTTAATAGGTAAAAAAATGATATAAGCTATAACCGAGGGTGAATAAGGAGCCTTTGATGAAAGTAAAACATCTTTATATGTCTGTAATTATTCTAGGATCGCTGTTTATCTCGTCTGCTGTTTTTTCCTTGAATCAAGCCGGAGAACTCCAGAAAGAATCTCATCGCATCAAGGGCCTATCTCAGTCAGTCGAGATCATCAGGGACCGATGGGGGATCTCTCATATCTATGCCCAGAACCAGAAGGACCTCTTTTTCGCCCAGGGATTTAATGTAGCCAGAGACAGGTTGTTCCAGCTCGAAGTCTGGAGGCGACAGGCCACAGGAACCCTCGCAGAGATCCTTGGCCCCAAGGCCCTCAACAAAGATATCGGCGCCCGACTCCTAAAAGCCCGCGTGGATATGAGAGAGGAGATGAATCACTACCACCCAGACGGGGAAGAGATCATCACATCCTTTGTCAGAGGCATTAACAGCTATATCGACCGCACAAGGGAAAATCCCTCACTCCTTCCCATCGAGTTTCAGCTCCTCGGTATCAAACCCGGCTATTGGACGCCCGAAGTCGTGATCTCACGTCACAACGGCCTTTTCCGGAATGTCCGTTACGAGGTGGCCTTTGCTCAAACCGTAAACGCCATAGGTTCTCAAAAGGTGAAAGACCTTCTCTATCTCCAACCCAAACACCCCGGCCTCGTGCCGAAAGAAGGTTTGGATCTTTCTCTCATCAAGAAAAATATTTTGGAGACCTATTTGGCTTCGCGATCCCCAGTGGATTTCGGACCCGAAGATATAGTGGACAGCTCCTTAAGAGCAAAATCATCCGCTCCATCTCCTCCTAAATCTCCGGTAAAACCGCTTGTGTTTATCCCTCCTTCTGAACAACTCGCACAGGACATGTATCAGGGCAGCAATAACTGGATCATTAAGGGTGAGCTCACATTCTCCGGATCTCCTATTTTAGCCAATGACCCCCACCGCAGCCAACAGATTCCCTCTCTCAGATACTGGGTGCACCTTAAAGCTCCGGGGTGGAATGTCATCGGAGGAGGAGAGCCATGCCTCCCCGGCATCTCGATCGGTCACAACGACCATGGGGCATGGGGGCTCACCATATTTGCCATCGACCAGGAAGACCTCTATGTCTATGAAACGAACATGCTCAATCCTCTACAGTACCGCTACCAGGGAAACTGGGAGGAGATGACAGTCATCCAGGAGACGATCCCTGTAAAGGGAGAATCACCCGTAACGGTCGATCTCAAATTCACGCGTCACGGCCCTGTTCTCTACGAGGACAAAGAGCTGAAAAAAGCCTATGCTCTTCGGGCAGCTTGGCTGGAGGTCGGAGGCGCTCCCTATCTCGCCAGCCTCCGCATGGATCAGGCAAAAAACTGGGAAGAATTCAGAAACGCATGCAGTTTCTCGCACACCCCCTCAGAGAACATGGTGTGGGCTGACGTCAACAACAACATCGGCTGGCAAGCGGTAGGGATCACACCCCTCAGAACGAATTGGGCTGGCCTTCTCCCCGTCCCGGGTGATGGAAGCTACGAATGGAATGGTTATCTTCCAATAAAAGACCTCCCGCACAGCTTTAATCCCCCAGAAGGATTTTTTGCCACGGCAAATCAATACAATATTCCGGATGGCTATCCTTACTCCGTGGGTTTTATCTGGACAGATCCTTTCCGTTTTTCTCGGCTCCAGGAAGTGCTCGGCTCCGGACGTAAATTCACAATGACAGATATGATGGAGCTACAGCACGACTTTCTCTCTCTGCCCGCCAGGGCTTTCATCCCTCTTCTTAAAGGCCTGACTGCAAACGCAGAAAATGTCGAAAATGCGCGGCAGAAACTTCTCTCCTGGAACTGTGTGATGGATTCCGATTCCATAGAGGCGACCATATACCAAAGTTGGCAGAGGCGGTTATCACAAAATGTTTGGAATCTCTACATCCCAGAGGAGGTTAGGGAAATCTTTCCTATACGCTCACTCAAAAAAATGGCGGATCTTCTCTGTGCCCCTGATGGAACTTTCGGACCGAATCCGACAGACGCCCGCGACCTCTTGCTCATCCAAAGCCTGGAAGAAGCCATCCAAGATATCGAGGATCGTCTAGGTCCGGACCAAACACACTGGCGGTATGGCCAGGAAAAATTCCATCACATCCAGATCAAGCATCTTCTCTCTGAGGCAGTAAATGTGGGCATCCGCACCACTCTCGACCTCGGGCCCGAGCCACGTGGAGGAAATGATAACACAGTCAACAAAACATCCAGTGGATTCAACCAAACCTCCGGGGCATCCTTCCGTATCATCGCCAACCTGGAAGACTGGGACACCTCTCTGGGAACGAACTCTCCGGGGCAATCCGGAAATTCGGACAGCTCCCACTATTCCGACCTTTTCCGGATGTGGCTTAAGGGGAAATATTTTCCCATCTTTTTTTCCAGGGATAAGGTCCAATCCGCGGCAGAACTCATAATGAATCTTGAACCAGAATGATAATGGATTAATTAAAGAATGAAATGTATAAATGAAAGAATGAGATGCATAAATGGAAGAATGATGATTGATAAGCGGAAATGAGGAATAGCATGAGGAAAATTGTAGTTATCCTTTTTATATCGTCGATATGGCTTGTCACATCTGTCGGCTCAGCTGGCCAAGAGGAAGAACAGACCATAATGGTCGAGAAATTCGGGCAGAACCTGCAGAAGATATTCAAAATCCAGAAAAAAATCGAACGCATCCATCCTTTCCTGAAAAAGCTTTATCCTGTTGCTATCGTGGAGGGGGATCTCTTTTATGTGTTCGACTTGGATCCATCTAAAAGGCGCTATGTCCTTGCCAAAATGGCCAAGCCGGCCATGATCGTACCCGAAGGGATCAGAGCCGCTTTTCCCCTGGATTTTTACGAAAATAAAATGGCCTGTGTGGTCTCGGGAGACGTATTCGATGACCTCTCGGGTTATGTCATGATCTTTCACGAATTCGTCCACTGCGCACAGGCGGACTGTTGCGAGCACAAACTCAAATCTGGACTGAGTGTCGCTCAACAAGCTCAAGCCGCAAATGACTACATGTGGGAGCTCAATTTTCCATTCCCTTATGAAGACAGCGATTTTTCGGAGATCTATTCGTTATTTTTGGCGGCGGCTTCAGAGGGAGAAGCCGATAAAGTTTTAAGATGCCGCACCTTCCTGCGGGAGGTACTCAACACGCCTGATTATGAGTATATGGTCTGGGAAGAATGGAAGGAGGGCTTTGCCCGCCTGATCGAAAACAGGATCAAGAAAAAACTGGAGCTCGAAGAAAATCACGGGGGGATCGATCCTCCCTACAATCGTGTTACATTTTACGAAGGCGGAGCACGATATATATCGATTCTTTTCGAAAAGGACAACAGCCTCGAAAAGGATATCGAAGCGCTATTCTTCAGGATGCTGAGATAACTTTCTATTTATTCTGCTGGCGAAAAAAAATGCGCTCGGTCAAATCCAGGACAGATGAGTTCGTTCCCGATCTTTTTCAGCACATCTAAAGGTGCTCTGTATAAATGGATCTTGATGGGGAATCCTTCTTCACCGCCCGGCTCGAGCTTCAAACCCCAGGAATGGCATTCCAACTCTCCAAACGCCATTCGCCCCTCCTCGAGATGGCTGTAGATCTGGATGGCATCACCGTTGGTCTCCTGCTCCACCTTTGGACAGTCCACATATCTGGTCTCTGGCTTCACTGGAAATGTCATAAAAACCATTGAAGCAATTTCTAAATTCGTGTTAAAAATATATCCGATGACTCCCTTGGACGACTCGGGCCGAACACCCACTTTGTAGCGGCGGCTCCCATGGATAAAATAGGAAAAGGAATCGGAATTGGCCTTTACATATCTATCGGGAATCGGCTCGAAGTAATTTCCTCGCCAGGCCTTTTCACTCACATCTTCCACCGGCACCACCATCGTGCCTTTTGGCGGCACTTGAATCAAACACCATAAGTCCAAGATTTGGTCCAGCATCTCCTCCGAGTTGTTCCTCAGTTTATGAATAAAATTTATACCCAGGTATTCGTATTTAAGCCTCTTTAATTCAGGATCGTCTGCAAGCGGATCCACCATTATTGCCATCTCTCGAATCAGTGTAAGATCATAGTTTTCTTTCTGGTCATTGGATGTTGTTTCGAAGGAATTCTGGAGTGCTAGATTCTTGTTTTCATTGAAATAGACGACCCTGTAATTTCCAGGATCCATCATGGAAAAATCCCTGTTTCCCGTCCAATCGGATTTAAAGAGGAATCCCTTGTCCCCTCCCTCGGGCGATACCCAAGAGCGCTGTCCACCCTGGCCTAGAAGAGCATCAGGATGCGTCCAGAACAGATTTTCGCCTCCCACAGAAACAGAGAGGATCCTGGCACCAAATTTGGGCGCCACAACAAATCCATTGCCCTGCTTGTTCGTAAAAACATAATGCTGGATATTCTTATTTTTAAAGGTCTCAACGATCGTCTTCATGTCGGTCCTCTTTTCCATTTCTTTGGGAGTACATGAGATTAAAAAAACGCTTAACACAAATATTACCGCTAAAAAGAGTGAAAACATTTTTCTCATGTTGGTTTCCTATCCTCGATTTCAGACGGTCTGCCCGGGGAGCGGACCCTACATCTCACACAGCTATTCGGACTTGAAAAGCTCAGCTGTTTCGTCTTTGAAAAGAATAACCAAGGTATATATGCTCAGGGCTGTGCCAAAAGGAATGGCGATCAGGTTGAGGAAGCTGACGACCATGGCCAATATCCGTGCCCACTCTTTCTTCTTAAGTAGGCCGATCCCGGCTATAACTTCCGGGAGAGAAAATATGCCAATAATCGCGCTAACAAATACACCAACGCCCCGAAGGATGTAAATCCCCTCCTCACTGATGTCAGGAATAAAAGAGACTCCTATAAGTGTTGAAAAAATAATAAACGCCCAAAGTAGTCCCAGACCGCCGTAGACGATCCAAAAAACCGAAATGAGTTTGACATGTTTATCCAAAATCGCCTCCTTACTAACAATGAATTGTATTGATTTTCTTGTCTATTTTATTCTATTACAAATATCTTCCCAGCTAAACTTAAAATTAATTATTCATCTCTATTCCACTCATCGAAGGGAATCTTCCGCTTTTTTAAAAAATTATTGATCTTGGTTTCCATGTCTTTGAGATGGGTTCCCCGCCAGAATACACGCCCGCAATTCGGACAGAGTGCGAACGTGTCTGCATTTTCGAACACAAAAGGCGTGACGAGGTTTTTCGCTTTCTCTCTTGGAAGGTCTTTTATCCAAACATTACACTCTATACAACGGGTGTTTGGTTTGACATCCTTCCAGAGGTCAAACTCATCCAAAACCTGTTCAACCTGAGTGCGCCAATTTTCACTCTCTATAAAAAGGGATCGATCTTTCTTCGATTTCTCGATCAATCCTGTATCCCTTGTGAGGAGAATTCTGTCTTCATTCGTGGCGATATCAAGGAGAGCATCGTCTTCGATCTTGCTGAAAAAAACAGCGTCAAATCCAAGGATTTTCAACCACTTGGCCAACTTGCCGAGCATACAATCGACGACGAATTTCATGCGTCCTCTCAAAAGGATGATAGAGAATATGGGGATACATTTCAACCTCAATGCGATATGGGTGATAATTGGTGAGTCTGTGAAAGGTTAAAGCCCGAGAAATTGGACACTAAGACCGGAGATAAAGATCATTGCCCCTGCCAATGCATGGGCATATTTCTCCAATTTACCCAAGCGAACAAAAGTCACACCATAAGAAGCGATGGCAATGATGGTGAGCATCGTAAGGATCGTAACGATTCCAAATGTAAGGGCAACGATAACCACTCCTCCTGTGTTGTGCTTGGCTGCAGGATACATGATCAACGGGATCAGCGGCTCGCAGGGTCCGAAAACAAATATGGCAAAAAGGATCCAGGGTGTGATATTCGCTTTCTTTTTCTGATCATGTACATGAGTATGGGCAGACTCATGGGTGTGCACGTGTTCGTGTACGTCACCCTCGCCATGGAAATGGACATGCTTGTGAGGCTTTTTCCGGATGGCTCTGTGCAATCCCCAGATAAAGTAGGCAAACCCAAAACCAATAAGAAGCCACACGGCCGCACTCCCGCGGAAAGACTCGATGGCTTCCAGCTTAAAAACCGCTGTTCCTAGAGCTATCCCTGCAAACCCGAGAACGATGGAACTCAATACATGCCCCAATCCACAAAGGAAAGAGATAAAAAGTGTCTTGGGCAGAGCCCACTGTCTCGCACGGCTCATGACGATAAAGGGAAGGTAGTGGTCAGGCCCCAAAAGAGTATGAACAAATCCTATGGAGGCTGCTGTTCCTGCGATCACCCAAATTTGACTGTCGATCATATTGCACCTACAAAAAAAATGGTGGACGGTAGGGGATTCGAACCCCCGACCTCAGCATTGCGAACGCTGCGCTCTCCCAACTGAGCTAACCGCCCACACGTTCGAGATTTTGTTCGATTTGAACCTAAAGAATGTACCATTTTTGGGGGATTTTTTCTAGCTTTGAATTCTTTGCAGCATTCAATCTGTGCGTAGAATTTCCAATAAATATAAATTTATAAGGAATAATTTGAAATGTATTTATTATGAAGATCAATTAAAGGTGTATAGCTTAGGCTATCGGCTTCTCGAAGTGCAGCAATATAGGATTTTCTTATTTTGGTCGTTAAAAGAAGTTCATCCTCAGGAAAATCAAGATAGGAGTCGAGATGATCTTTAAGAAACAGATTAACTATAAACCGCCCCCACCTGCCGTTACCGTTGTTGAAAGGATGTATGTACACAAGCCGATGATGAAGCCGGGCAGAGATTTCAATTAAATCGGTGTTCTTCTTCAGCCAATATTCTAAATCATCTAATAACTTTTTAAGTTCCACATCGATCTGAGTTTTTTCAACGCCAATGTTTTTCTCTGTTATTCTTTTTTTACCAGCCCATTTCCAGACATGGCCAAACATTTCTTTGTGGATTTTATAAAGATTACCGATTGTTAACTGGAATGTTTTCCTTGATAGGAAATATTTTTTTGCCGCTTCGGAAATATTTCTAAACTCAGCATCGTTTAATTCTGCTCTAGTCGTAATATATTTTGGGAGTAATCCTTCCAAATCTTCAGGAGTCAAAGGTGTTGCACCGGGGGGAAGTTCCTGATTTATTTTTTTCTTCGATTTTGATTCCATAAGCTAGATCTTCTTTTATCTAATATTTCTCTTCTCAACTCATCAATTTGCACATCTCTTTCTTCTTTGGAGGGGGTTTGAATTTCCAGAGCAGAGCTTGTCTCGGTAAGTTTAACCAATTGTTCTGCTTTTTTTGTAGCTTTTTCATTTAAAAATTCAATGATATTTTCCCGTGGAATGAGAGTTATCCGCAATTCTGTATTTAGGGCTTCAGCGATTTTGTAGAGAGTAGAAATCTTTGGTTTTGCTTCGCCGCTTTCAATTTGCTGAATAGACCTTAGAGATCTGTTGACTTTCTTCCCAAGTTGTTCTTGAGTCATTCCAAGAGTTTCTCGCAAGAGCTTTATTTGATCTTTAAAATCAGGATAATTCGACAGCCACTCGGGTAAATCATCGACGGACCTAAATTTTTTGTCAATTTGTTCTGTAAAAAAATATTTTTTCATGTTTTGATTATACGAAATATTATTTCATATTACAAGTCTTTTTTACGAAATATTATTTCGTGTTGTTTTCTATGAATGGGTAAATATTTACGCTTGATATTTATTAAAGATGACTGTAAAAAACTTGTGATTTTCTCACAAGATGCTCAAATTCAACTTGGAGGACAAAAATGGAAGAGTGTATCCATCTGGTTTTTTTTAGCCTGGTAGAGTTTTTCGTGCCTCTCCATGAGAGTGATCATCCTCTGGAGAAGTATCTCCTGAGCGGTTTCATAGAGTTTTCCTGCTTGGAATCCGGGAATGAATTGTGAATTGAACGGGGAAAACAGACCTCTCCTCGTGTGCCATTGGTGTGACAGAAAATGTTGAAAATTGTTAAAAACATGGTATCAGAGTTGAAAGGAGGATTAAGCGTAAGTCGTTGAAATTACTGAGAATTACCTGAAAATAAAGTAATTAGCGATTGGGAGACTTATTTCCTTGCGAACGCTGCGCTCTCCCAACTGAGCTAACCGCCCACACGTTCGAGATTCTGTTCGATTTGAACCTAAAGAATGTACCATTTTTGTGGGATTTTTTCTAGCTCGAATTAGGCGACACAAATAAAATTGAGGATTTTCGGCCTTCAACCGAGCCAACCTCTGCCTCGCATCAGCCACTTCAGCTATCCCCGGATCAGCATCCTTAAGAGATCGAGGAATTATTCGTAATATTCAAGGGCTTTGGCTTTGCAGCCTTTCCTTTGGATGTACTGATCATTCTAATTCCGGCAGGTTCATCCGCCGCAGCAGATCCTTGAAGCGGGGTTCATCCCCCAGAAGATCGACAAATTCCGGAAAAGCAACAATATACGGCATGTTGGGATTACGCACCTCAAAGCCTTTCTCCAACAACTCGAAGGCTTTGTCTTTATTCCCGGCAATGACATACAAGTCTGCAATTAAATAGGGATTAATATAGGTTACGCGCGAGAGTTCCTCCCACACCTCCGCTGCATTGTTCATTGCCCCAGTATAGCCCGCTTCCTCGTAGCCGCGAGCCAGAGCTTTCACGCCTTCCTCAAAACCCCACGCTGTAAAATACTCCTTCGTTGTTTCCAGTGCCTCCTCATACATTTGTTTTTGATGGAACGCTAAAGCAAGCTTATGAAGCGTAAATCCGTGATTTGGCACGGTTTTGAGCACATTCTGGAACTGCTCGATGGCTTCGTCATAGCGGCGCATGAATAACAGGTCCACACCATAAAGACTCTGGAACAAGGGGTTGAATGGATCCAATTCCATGGTTCGCTCGATCTGAACCATCGCCTCATCCGGACGGTGCATGGTGAACAAAAAATGCGAGTAATAAGCACGAACATCAGGATAGTTGGGATTGATCTCGATGGCCCGCTGGAACGATTTCTCTGCCCTCTCCCAGTCCCATTCTCCCCAGGTTCTGATCGCCGCCAACACATAATGAACTTCAGCCAGCGTGTTGTCCAACTCAAGAGCTTTCAAAGCGGCCTCCTTCGCTTTTGGGACTGCCTCGCTGGGCAGCACTAATCCAAATTGGTTGCGTCCGGCCCACACCATGGCGATTCCTGCGTAAGCCAGCGCGAAGTTCGGATCTTCTTTTCGGGCTAACTCAAAATACTGCAGCGCCATATCGAAGCCCTCTGGAGTGAGTTTCCCCCAGTGGAACTGGCCCTTGAGATAGGCGTCGTAGGCCTGGGGATTGACCCGACGGGTGTTGGTAAAACGTGTCGTTTCTTCCGCGGTAAGCTTGACTTGAGTTTTATCGGCGATGGCGCGCGTCACTTCGTTGTACATCACCAACACATCGGTCATAGCTTGGTCGTACGTCTGCCCCCATAGGTTCCGCTCTTCATGGATCACATCGATCAACTGCACCCGAATGCGCACACTGTCGCCTACTTGCTGTACCGACCCCTCCACCACAGCATCCACGTTCAACTCCCGGGCAATCTCCGTCAAGGGCTTGTCTGATCCTCGGTACTGCATCACAGACTGCCGCGAAATCACCCGCAGCGCGCTGATCTGGCCTAGCTGCCCGATCAACTCATCGGTGACCCCATCGGCAAAATAGTCCTGCTGCGCATCACCCGTGAGGTTTTCGAGCGGCAGGACCGCAATGGAATCGATCGTCTCCGGGGGTCTTTTGAGAAGAATGAGTCCTAAAACAACCATTATGATGAGAAAACCTGCTGCGCCTGCATAAAGAATGGCTCTCTTTCTCTTAAGCCGCTTTGCTTTCCTCAGTCTGACTTTAATCTCTTCTGGTACTATTCCTGCTGATATGGATTTCAAATCATCTAAAAGGTCATCTATTTGCTGGTATCGCTCATCCGGATTCTTCTCTAGAGCTTTGCTCACAACCTGACCTATGGGCATCGGAATCTCTGAGCGCAAGTCCGTGATCGGCTTGGGCTTTTCATTCAAGATGGAATACACAACACTTTGATCATGCTCCCCCTTGAAGGGTAACTGACCGCTGAACATCTCATAAAGAACCACGCCTAATGACCAGATGTCCGTACGATGGTCGACCTCTTGACCGCGGGCTTGCTCGGGAGACATGTAGGCGATCGTCCCCATGGTCGACCCTTCCTTGGTCAAAAGCGTCGTTCCTGATATTCTGGCCAGCCCAAAATCCATGATCTTCGCCTGGCTTTTCTCCGTTACCATGATGTTGGCACTTTTGATGTCCCTGTGTATGACTCCTTTTTTATGCGCTTCCTGCATACCTTCTGCGACTTGCGCGGCTATCGAAATGGCCTCATCCAGCTCAAGTGGTCCTGCGTCAATCTTCTTTTTCAAGCTCTGGCCTTCGATATAGGCCATGGAAATGAAGGTTTTCTCCTCAGTCTCGTCAAATTCATAAACAGTGCAAATGTTGGGATGATCCAGAGCGGCAGCAGACTGCGCCTCCCGCAAAAATCTCTCTTTGACCTCTGTGATGTGGGTCAGTTCCGGCGGCAGAAACTTAAGCGCCACAGTTCTTTTCAGCTTGGTATCTTCGGCCTTGTAGACGACACCCATCCCGCCTCTGCCCAGCTCTTCAATGATTTTGTACCTTCCTGCCAGAGTGCTTCCCTTTTGCAAACTTTCTATAGGTGTTATCAGTGTTTTTGTAATAGAAATTCCTTCGGCAGATTTTAAAGGTCCGGCACATTTACCACAAAAAAGTGTGCCTTCAGGATTCTCATGCTGACATTTGGGGCATTTTATTGCCATTTTTCCCTCTGATAAGTTAAATCAAACGGAAGAATAACAATTACAGAAAGCAGAGTCAACTAGATGAGCTGACTCATGTCGCTAATATTTCACGCCATTCTCGTTTTATATGAATTAGATTCAGATTGACGTGATGGATTACTGATTTTGGAAGCCTCTTTTAATGCTTGTCTATTTATTGCATTGAGATTTTCTCAACATGCAGATCGTCTGAATTACTGCAGTGCTTTTTGACCGCTCAAAAATAATTTGAAACTTGCAATGCACTACAATTCCATTATAAAATAATTATGACAAAAGTACGGTTTGAATGGAACAGATATAAGGACAAAGCGAATCTCAGCAATCATGGTGTTTCATTTGATGAAGCCAAAACTGTTTTTTATGATGAAAACGCCATCGAATTTTATGATCAAGATCATTCTTTAGGGGAAGATCGCTATTTGATGATCGGATTAAGCTCAAAATTAAGGTTATTGCTTATGAGTTATTCAGTACGTGAAGGAAAAGAAGAAGATATCATCAGAATAATATCTTCCCGAAAGCCAACAAAGAACGAACAAAAAGTTTATTTTGAGAGATTAATATGAAAAAAGAATACGATCTTAAAAAGATGAAAAGCAGAAAAAATCCTTATGCAAATCGTCTAAAAAAACAGATTACGATCCGCTTGGATAATAGTACCATAGAATATTTCAAAGAGCTTGCTAGAGAAACGGGCTTCTCATACCAGGCACTTATTAATTTATATCTGAAGGACTGTGCTGAGAATCATAAAAAGCTTAAAGTCGAGTGGATAGAATCCAGTTATTAATCTAAGGCATATATTGTAGTGTTGTGAAATAATTAATTTCACGCCATTCTGTTTATTTTTCCCTTGGCAGGTTCATGCGGCGCAATAGATCCTGATAGCGTGGGTCGTTCCCCAGAAGATCGACAAAGTGCGGCATCACACCAATATAGGGCATGCTGGGATCATTCACCTCAAAACCTTTTTCCAGCCAGTCGAGGGCTTGATCATTATTCCCGGCAACGACATGTGCTTCCGCAATCATGAAAGGTGGAAAATAAGTTTCGCGTGAGATTTCTTCCAACATTCCCGCCAGGCTTTTCATCGCCCCCGTGTAGCCCGATTCCTCGTAGACATGTGTCAGGGCTTTCATGCCTTCTTCAAAGCCCATCATTGTATAAAACGCCGTTAATGTTTCCATGGCCTCATCGTACATCCGTTTCTGATGATACACTGTATAAAGAACCGTAAGCGCCAACCAGTGGTTTGGCACTGTTCGGAGCGCGTTCTGGCACTGCTCGATGGCGTCGTCATAGCGTCGCAGGAACAGCAATTCGGCACCATAAAGACTCTGGAACAAAACGTTGAATGGATCCAACTCCAGGGTCCTTTGCATCTGAAACATAGCCTCGTCCGTCCGGTTCATGATGATCAATAAATGCGAGTAATGAACACGAGCATCAGGATAGTTGGGATTGAGTTCGATGGCCCGCTGGAACGCCTTTTCCGCCCCCTCCCAGTCCCATTCGCCCCATGTTTTTATGATCGCCAACGCATAATGAACTTCGGCAAGCGTGTTATCCAACTCGAGGGTTCTTTGGGCGGCGGCCGTCGCTTGGGGAATCGCCTCCTTGGGGAGCACAAATCCCATTTGGTTGCGAAAACCCCAGACCAGCGAGATACCCGCATGGGCAAGAGCAAAGTTCGGATCTTTTTCAAGGGCCAGCTCGAAATACTGCAGGGCGGTCTCGAGATCCGGTGGAGTCATTTTACCCAAGTGGACCTGGCCTTTGAGATAGGCATCGTAGGCTTGGGGATTGATCTGGCGGGCTCTGGCAAGGCGTGTTTCTTCTTGGGTGGTAAGTTTTACTTGGATCTTGTCGGCAATGGCGCGTGCTATTTCGCTGTACATCACCAACACATCTGTCATGGCCTGCTCGTACGTCTGCCCCCAAAGGTTCCTCTCTTCAGGGATCGTTCCGATCAACTGGACCCTGATTCGCACACTTTCGCCGACCTGCTGCACCGACCCTTCTACCACAGCATCCACATTCAATTCCCGTGCGATCTCCGGCAAGGATTTGTCAGACTCTCTGTACTGCATCACTGATTGACGCGAAATCACCCTCAGCGCGCTGATCTGGCCCAACTGCCCGATCAACTCGTCGGTCACGCCATCAGCAAAATACTCCTGCTCCGCATCACCTGTGAGGTTCTTAAGCGGCAGGACTGCAATGGAATCGATCGCTTCAGCTCGTCCGGTGAAAAGAGTCAGGGCCAGCACACCCATGATGATGATCAAGCCGGTTGCGCCTGCATAAAGAATGGCCTTTTTTCTCTTGCGCAGCTTTTCTTTCCTCAGCCTGACTCTAATCTCATCCGGTACTATTCCTGCCGATATGGATTTCAAATCGTCCAACAGATCCTCGACCTGTTGGTATCGCTCATCCGGATTCTTCTCAAGAGCCTTGGCCACAACTTGCTCTATGGACATCGGAATCTCCGCACGCAAGTCCGTGATCGGCCTGGGTTTCTTATTCAGGATGGAATACACCACAGCCTGATCCTGATCCCCTTTGAATGGCAACTGACCACCGAACATCTCATACAGAACCACACCCAATGACCAGATGTCCGTGCGATGATCGACTTCTTCCCCTCGGGCTTGTTCAGGAGACATGTAGGCGATGGTCCCCATGGTCATCCCTTCCTTTGTTATCAGGGTTCCTCCTGTCATCCTGGCCAGTCCAAAATCCATGATCTTCGCCTGATTGTCCTCTGTGACCATGATGTTGGCACTCTTGATGTCCCTATGCATGACTTCTTTCTTATGGGCTTCCTGTAATCCTTCTGCCACTTGCGTGGCAATCCTAAGGGCTTCATCTAGCTCCAATGAGCCTGATTCAATCCTCTTTCTTAAGCTCTGGCCTTCAATATAAGCCATGGAGATGAAGGTTTTCTCCTCAGCTTCGTCAAATTCATAGACAGTACAGATGTTAGAATGATCCAGAGCGGCAGCAGCCTGTGCCTCTCTCATGAATCGCTCTTTGACCTCAGGGATATGGATTAACTCTGGCGGAAGAAACTTCAGAGCGACTCTTCGTTTGAGCTTGGTATCCTCAGCTTTGTAGACAACTCCCATCCCCCCTCTGCCCAGCTCTTTGATGATTTTATATCTTCCTGCAAAAGTGCTCCCCTTTTGCAAACTTTCTGCCCGTGTTATTAGAGTTTTTGTAATGGAGATTCCTTCGGCAGATTTTAAAGGTCCGGCACATTTGCCACAAAAAAGAGTATCGTCAGGATTCTCGTGTTGACATTTGGAGCATTTTACTCCCATTGCTTTCCCTATTGGTGAATGTTAGGGAAAGAATATCAATTTCCAAGAGAGGAGTCAATTATAGGAAGAGCAGGCAAATTATTGAAGATTAATGGTGGCCGATAGCGGTTAGGATTTCGAAGCTTATTTCCTTGCACGTTGCATGGTGTTCATAGAGCTAGGGCGTTCGTCCTTTTCGACCTTGAAGAACTCAGGCCCGCCGTCTATATTCCAGTGGTTATTGCGTTCGTCCACGTCAGCGGTTTCAAGGAAGGGGTCCAGAGTGATAGAGCGGATTTCTTTTTTCAACATAAACACTTTGGACACCCGGTCGTTGGTACGCCTCCAGATCTCTGCGGGGATTCGTTTGACTTCCTCCGATCCGTCCTCATAGACAAACTTCAAAATCACCGGCATAACCATGCCTCCAGCATTAACCAGGTCGATTTGGTAGTAATTGAGGCCTGATTTCAGCAGTGCTTTTTCCTGTTCTGTGAGTGAGGCGAGATATTCTTGATATTCTTTTTCATCCAGGGAATAAACCTCTTTGGGGTCGTACCTGTCGTAGAAATCCTCCAGAGCTTTGTCTTTCTCCACAGCGGTCTTAGCGATCTCCTCGGCATTGCGGATATTGCTGATGTATAGGCGCCGTTTCCTGTTTTCTCGGTCGTAGCGGGCGGCCTTTTCCAATTTGGGATCACCGGTGCTGGCTTTATACCATTTGACGTCTTCAATGGCGATGTCCACATGGTCGGTACCGAAGAACCAGCCCCGCCAGAACCAATCCAGATCCATTCCCGAGGCATCCTCCATGGTGCGGAAAAAATCAGCCGGCATGGGGTGCTTGAACATCCAGCGCTGCGCAAACTCCTTGAATGCAAAATCAAAAAGCTCCCTTCCGAGAATACTTTCCCGCAGGATATTCAATCCGGCCGCAGTTTTATCGTATGCATTGGCCCCATAGTTGAGGTCGATATCTGAGCCGGTCATGATGGGATAGATCCGATCCTTATCCCCCTTCATGTAGTCGATAACCGTATAAGCGGGCCCATTCTGTTCTGAAAACTTGCGGTTCCACTCCTGCTCGGCCAGGTATTCTACAAAGGTGTTCATGCCCTCGTCCATCCAGCCCCACTGCCGCTCATCGGAATTGACGATCATGGGGAAAAAATTATGTCCCACTTCGTGGATGATGACACCGATCAAGCTGTACTTCCGGTTTTCGGAGTATGTCCCATCGGATTCGGGTTTGCCGCCGTTGAATGACACCATGGGATATTCCATCCCCCCGCCGCTACCTGTCAATACTGAAATGGCCACGGGGTAAGGGTAGTCAAAAGTGAACCGAGAATAAACCTCAACAGCATGGGCGACTGCGCGGGTGGAATACTTGCCCCACAGGGGATTCCCCTCCTTGGGAAAAAATGACATATTCAAAACGACCCTTTCTCCGAATTTAAGAGCGAAAGCGTCCCAGATAAACTTACGAGAACTGGCGAAGGCGAAATCCCTGACGTTCTCGGCAGCAAAAATCCAGGTGTTCGTGGAATCCACCCGGGATTTTTCATGGGCTTCAGCCTCCTCCTGAGTGACAATGATTACTGGACTGTCGGTTCCCCGGCGCGCCCGTTCCAGCCTGTCCCGCTGGGCTCCGGTCAGCACTTCTGAGGGATTCTTCAGCTCGCCCGTGGCTCCTACAATGTGATCGGCGGGGACGGTGATGGAAACCTTATAATCCCCGAAGGGCAGAGTGAATTCCCCGCTTCCCAGGAATTGTTTGTGCTGCCAGCCTAGCGCTTCGTTGTAAACAGCCAGACGTGGAAAAAACTGGGCGATGGCATAGACATAATTGGCATCATCTTGATAATAATCGAATCCGGAACGACCTCCTTGCCGGGAACGGTCGTTGATGTTGTACCACCACTTGACGCTGAACGTGAAGGATTCGCCGGATTTCAGAACAGCCGGCATGTCCACGCGCATCATGGTATGGACAATGGTGTAGGGAAGATCCGTTCCATTTTGGTCTTTGACGTGCTCGATCTTGAATCCTCCCTCAAAATCATCTTGAAACCTCTCAAGCGCCCGAAAACTCATGGTCTCGGACAGGCGGCCAGTCGCGGTCACTGTTGCTATGGAATCCCGGGAACGCCGGTTCTGGTCCAGCTGCAGCCAGAGGTAGGAGAGGGGATCGGGGGAATTGTTGTGGTAAACAATGGTCTCAGTACCATGAAGCCTCTGAGTCGTGTCATCAAGCTTTATCGCCATATCGTAATCGACTTGCTGCTGCCAGTAGGCGGGCCCGGGTGCTCCCGATGCGCTGCGATATTGATTTGGTGAAGGGAGCTCCGCATCCAGTTGGCGAAACTGGTTGGGATGCTGCGGTTCCCCCATCGAGAAAAGGGGAGCAGAAAAAACAGCTAGAGAGAGCGCGAAAAAGATAAGCCATACGCGATGAATTGGTTGATAGAACATATAAGCCTCCCTACGAAAAATGTGAGTCTAAAAATAAATCGGAAGGTTGATTATAGATTGATTCTTGTGGTTTATGCAAACCGCCGCTGCTATTTTTTTGGACAAGATTTTCCGCTTTGCATTTAGGACACTGAGTGGTCATCATCCCCTAACTTTGTTGAGGATAGGATATAGATTTATTTGGAAGGAGTCAAATATCTTTAATATGTCAGAGCTCTCCCCATCGTGCCATACAGATGCCAGGGAAATGCCACAAAATGTTGAAAATTGTTAAAACTATGGTATGCGACTGTATGCTTTGAAAATCTTACTTAATGAGATAAAGCTCCTTTTGCGGAGGAGATAAATACTCGACTCCACTTTCGGTGGCAATAGCCTGCTCATGATCCCACCAAAATAAATATTGGTCTTCGCCTTCGTTGGCAGGCGACGGCATATAGAAGAAATATTCTAAAACAAAGTGGTGATTGGGTGGAAGTGGTATATCCCGTGTCCACTCCGGACCATAAGAACTAACCCTGGGCCCAAAATAATTCTCATTCGTCCTCTCACGCGCTCCTTTCATCATGCCATGGCAGTCGATACTAAGGTGCGTTTTTTCAGGATCAAAACCTGCGGCATAAGCGGGAAAATCGTTCTTTGGCTGAACCATATGCAATTGGTCATCCCTAACAATAATCCCTTCCTCCTCAAATTTCCGCGTGTAGTTTTGAATTATCTCACGAGCGGTAAGTCCCGCCCTGATGGTCTCTGCCAGAATCTTATCGATCTTCAGATACTCTGCCCAGAGTTTTTGGATTTCCGGAGGCGGTTCAGTCTCACCCTCACGGAGCACATAGGCGTACATTCCCTGGCTTGGTGCTGCAACGATGTCGCCTCCCTGGATCACACTGTTTTCCCAGCCCTTGCTCCTTCCCCTTTGTGACAGACCTGTGCTCATTCGGCGAAAGACAACGACATCCACCTCATAATCTCCTGTTTCACCCACTTCGCTCGTTTTGGTGACACCCGGCTCTATTTCAGCAAAAACTTTCTTTACACGTTCAACTCTGTCCATACTAATTCTCTTGAGTAGTTTAATTTCGCTCGGCACCTTATTAATAATGTAATCCATCATCACATATTCAGACGAGACCAGCCTGTTGGCATATTTTTCGCCGAGCTCTTCGGTCAATAGGAGGTAGTCTGTATGCGAAATGCCGTCTCTTGCTCTTCTGGTAGTCTCCCACGGTCCCAGATCTTTCTTGAAATTCACAGCGATGCGCTTGGGGTCACGTGCTTCAACAAATTCTCTGAGGCCCTTAAATCGGAAATCATATTCTGTCATCGGGCTTGCCAAAGGTTCTTTCACAAAAACTGGCTTGCCGATTATGTCGTAGGCTCCGGATTCTTCGACTAACTTACTCTGCTCTCCCCTTTCACGCTGTGTAGCTCCCCAGCGACGTCCGAGAATTGCCCGTTCGATCCTGTCACCGCCACGGTCCGTGAAGACGAAAACTCCGGAGGTACTGCCCAGTTCTTCTGCACCAAAGGGATCGGGAATTGCTTCTCTCATTACATGAATCCATATATCGACATTGTTCTTCCGCATGGCTTCAGGCAGAACGAGGTCAAACTTTTCCCGACGAATCTGATTATTCCATTCCTTTAGATCGTCCTCTTCCTTGGCCTGTTGACTGGCCATTTCCGTGGAATGAGCCGTTGCAACATGGCACAGGCCCAAAAGCATGGACAAAGAAAGGATCGCATAAAAAACTTTTCGAGTGGACATTAGATAGCCTCCTTTCCTTATTGATAAAACTTTATTGATTTTTTGATGCACTTAACATCTCCTATAAAATCTTATACTTTTATTATATAATAGCCAGAAAACCACAGGCTTTCAAGCCTGGAGATGAATGGCCCCCGGAACGAAGCCAGCAAAGAGGGCAAAAGAATATCAAATTCAAGGCAATAGAGTCAAATCCTTAAATGCTTTGATTTATATTGTATAAGAGGGAGGGGATAACCATATCCTCGTGTGCCACTGGTGTGACAGAAAATGTTGAAAATTGTTGAAAACAGGGGTGCAAAGTTGAAAGGAGATTGGGGGAACTATTCCATTTTAGGCTGAAATCCGATGCGGTCAAAGGGATTAACCACACTGGTTGTGATATTGCGCAAGTGAGAGTTGATCCGCTTGAGCCAACGCGTATACAAAACCAACGCAGCGGCATCTCCGGGCTCGATACTTTTATCTTTTTCTTTTACTACTTCCGATACGATTTCATCACAAGCATCGTTTACCCAGGCATATTTTTCTAGGAGTTCAAGAGCCATATTTGCATCCGCCTCCTCGAAACACTTCTCCGTCTGAATGAAGTTGTCGCCCAATCCCTCTTCGATGCGGAAGATCGTCTCCTCGAATTCTCCTCCATGAAGCTTGCCGGGATGATCAAGAGCAAGCTCAACCATATTCTTGGCATAATCTCCGATGCGCTCTATGTCTATGATAATGCTGATCAAAGCCAATCCCGAGGGTAAATCCACAGTTCCACTAACAACCAAGTGATTGATGACTATTCGTCGGACCTCCCGCTCGTAGCTGTTGACCTTTTTATCCGTCTCTTTTATCCCGAGGTCAACCTCACTATCTTCCCTCTGCCGCAGGGATTTTTTTGCTTCTTCATACATTGCGTGGGTGATATCCAGCATCTCAAATGATCGCTGATACGCGCGGTTCATCAAAGTATCCTTTTTAAACAACATAAGCCATTTTTTAAACATAAAAATCTCTCCTCATCTTGAAAATAAAATCAATAATACCGGCACGAGAAAAAAGACGATAATGACATATAGAATCGGTATGATTTTTTTTCTCACGGCAATCCCCGCGAATTTTTCGGCCAAGGTTATGGGGACAAACTTTAATGGCCACCAGATGACAATACCTGAGATATTAAACAATAAATGTGAAAAAGCCACTGTAACCGCAGCCAGATTCCCCGTTACCAAAGCCGCCAGGATGGCTGTGACCGTGGTCCCGACGTTAGCACCCAGAGTATAAGGGAAAATTTGCATTAGGGTCAAGACTCCAGCTCCTGCTAGTGGAACGGCCAAAGAGGTCGTGATCGAGCTGCTCTGCACCATAGCTGTTAACACCAGGCCCACAAGAAAGGCCCTCAGGGCGGTCTTAAACAGGTAGCGGTCGAACCAACCCTCTGCCTTCTGGACGACGAGAACCTTTAAAGATTTTACCATCCTTGTGAGGGCAACAAGCAGAAGGATGAGGGACAGTGCAAAAAGAATCCATGGATAATCTCCGATCAGTTTTTTCAAGAATTCCACAAGAGGTTTTGTCGAAGCCTTGATTGGGCTCAAAAACTTCAAGCCCCCGATATTCTGGAAGTTTTCTCCCATGAATGTGGCCATATGCCCCAGAAAATTTGTGAAATACTGCAAAGGAAACAAGACCAGTACAGCCAGGACATTAAAGAAATCATGCACGATGGCTGCAGCAAATGCCAGCTTGAACTCTACACTACGTCTTATCTGTGTGAGGGAGACAAGGATATTCGTGACCGAAGTGCCGATGTTGGCTCCCATGATGATGGGGATGGCATTGGTCACGTTCAGAGCACCACCGGCAACAAGCCCCACAACGATAGATGTCGTGAACGAAGAAGACTGGACGATAGATGTCGAAAGGATCCCGACGAAGAGGCCGACTAAGGGATTGGTTGTTGTGGTGATTAGAGCTTCGGCCAGACCCTTGCCAAGCATTTTAAGAGAGGTCCCCATGAGCTCGATACTGAAAAGAAACAGATACAAAAAACACAGAAGGAAGATGAAATTGATTAGTGTGATGTGACGTTGATAAAGGTCTTTTACTAGTTTCATTTGAATCTGCTATCTAAAAAGAGACATTATTCCGTTCCCAATTCAAATCGCTTATATCATAGAGCACAATCCGAGTCAAAATATATCGAGGTTAAAAGCGGTAGCTCACCTTCAGGGCGACATGGTCGTCAGATATGAGCGACTGGATGGCAAGGTTATCTTTCAATTTGCTCTTGTGTAATACAGGGATGAAATAGCCAATCAGAGCGCCCGTGACATAACCTACTAAAATATCTGTGGGGAAATGACTCCCTGAATCTATCCTTAGAAATCCGGTTAAGGCGGGATATAGGACGGCTGAAGTCCAGATAACAAATTTTACGTCAGGGTTGGGAAGGTAATCGGAAAAAACCTTGGCAACAAAGAAGGACATGGCAGGCGCTGTTGATGTGTGACCTGAATAAAATGAGAGTTTGGAATTTACAGTCGTTTTTTAACTGAGGGGTGTACTCTCATCATAACAGTACGGCCTGACCCTTTGGGTCAGGACTTTGGCCATATAGTTCAATCCCAATTGGAAGACAAATACCTCTCCCGCCAAAACTGCCAATGTCCCCATATCCTTTCTTGCCTTTTCGTGAGCGAAAAAGGTGAGCGGTAAAAACATCGAAGCGTATAGCAGCAAATCTGCCGCCGGCATTTCTTGTTTTCTTGCGATCGCACCTCGGTCGAAGGAATTGATATCCCTCGGATCGAGCAACGCCACCTCTTCCTCGGTGAGCGGATCTATATTGTTTTTGAGGATCAGGCTCACAGCCAGCATGGTGCCTCCAGCCCCAAAGATGGCCAATTCTTTTGCTATATCGAGAGAATAGGGAGATATTCTTACGTTTTCATTTTGAATGATTTTGTGTTTTTGATATTTTCTGTCTAACCTGAATTCCTCTGAAGAGACAATCTGCCCAAATCCGCTCTTACAGATTAACAGCATTGCAAAAATGGGGAATATTTTCATTCTTAAGTTCGCGTTAAACAATGTTTGAAGATTTTTCATTTTAGTGCTAAACAATATATAGAGGCAAAACATCAAAGTCAATTTTTCTGTGTGCATGATAAGGAGAATTCTAGGGCATGGATTTCTTGGGTATGGGGTTAATGGGGGTCGGGCCACAGCAAGTTATTCATAACAAAAGAATTGTCTCAATATTCTACCCAATTTAGCTCCTTAGAAGGCTGATTTTTCCCCTAAAAATCTTCATGTAAGGATAATAAGGGAAAATCCTAAGATGACATATTTCTTAAAAAGCTAATTTTGGAGCCAAAATCGCGCTTTTAAGGATATTTTTAGAGCCTGAGAATTAAGTAAATATTTCAGAATAAGCACGTTAGCGAGGCCCGACCCCCTTCTATCCCTTCTGTCCCCTAGCTTGGCCCGACCCCCATCTATTCGGGAAAATTCATTCGCTGAAGGATGGCCTGGAAGCGGGGATCGGATCGAAGGGGATCGAACACAGGATTCACTTTAATCCAAGACATTCTGTCGGCGTGCTCTTCATACGCTTTTTCCAGATATTCGATCGCCTGCTCATTATTGTCTAAGCCGACATGGAGCATCGCCAAATCAACCGGCGAAACATATCTTTGGGTTGCCAGCTCCTCCAACTGGCGGAGGACTTCTTCGGCCTCGTTGCGTTGCCCTGCTACCGCATACGCATATCCAAGCGCAGCCAGATCTACAGAGTCACCTGATAGATCAAAAACTAGTTTAAACTGCTCAATGCCCTGACGATACATTTCTTTTTTTATATAACCAAATCCCAGCCAATAGATCGCTCTTTGAAAATTGGGGGTGACCGTCAGTGTACGCTGATATTGTTGTATGGCTTGGTCATA
>Ga0307380_10001842_pt1 | contig 30484 bp, 25 predicted proteins | sample UN3MG_FD_202239 | JGI IMG/M metagenome (GOLD analysis project Ga0307380, IMG submission 202239) | Soil microbial communities from Risofladan, Vaasa, Finland - UN-3 | ecosystem: Environmental > Terrestrial > Soil > Coastal area > Acid sulfate soil | place: Finland: Risofladan, Vaasa | collected...
CTGCTCCTTGCCCATCGTCGCGTTGAAAGTAACCTGATTGAACGAGGCCTGCATCCGCTCGATTGCAGCATATCTCGCCTGCACTCTGGCAAGAACCGTAGCCACGCTCGCTGCCTCGTTTTCTGCCCCTAAGACATCGCAGACACAAAGCAAACACACACCGCAGGCCAACACAAGGGCAGCCCTTATCACACGTTCCACGATCACACCTTCTGACGTTTCCGTTTCCCAACCTCCCAATGGCCAAGTGTCATATCTGCATTATACTTGCCAGCCGTCTAGTCATTCAACCCCGGCCTCAATCATCCTCGCAGCCCGAAGTCTCTCACAACTTCTGTCCCGCTCCCTGCAACCGTGGACAGGCACGGAAGCTCTTGAAGAAAGCTGAATCCTACCGGTGCTCGTTATCAGAGTCCACAAGCGAGACCACGGAGCGCAGCTTGCCAGAGCGTTCACGGGGGATTGACTCGACGAGCCTGATCTCGAAGGTGATCTCCGGGCAAAGAAACTCGTCAATGTCGCGCCGGATGCGCTTCTGGCAGGATTCCATGTCAAAGGCCTCCGTAGGAACCAGAAGGACTTGGATGTGTCCCGGACGCTCCTGCCGCACCTGGTAGGCGCCGGCCTGTGTGTGTCCGGTGAAATCAACGAAGTTGACCTGAAGCGGCGGGATGCGCCTCCCGTCGGATGTTACAATACAGTCGTCCGACCGACCCTCCACCTGAACGATGCGCGGGAACGAGCACCCGCAGGCACACGGATCGAACTCGAGGCGCCCCCTGTCGAGCGTGTTGTACCTAATAAATGGCATTGCGTCATCGTCGAGGAGCGTGATAGCCAGCTGGTGCGAATCGGGCAGCTCCTCAACGTGATAGAGGTCCCAGTTGACGTGCATGCCCTTGCGCTCGAGGCACTCCCAGGCGACCATGCCGAGCTCCTTGAGCCCGTAGTAGTTAGTAACCACGGCGCCGAATGCGGCCTCAATCCGGGACCTTGCCTCGTCCGTTAGAACCTCGCCAGCCGAGATGATACGCCGAAGGTTTGTCAGACGGCGCCTGTCCACAATCTCAGCGAGCAGCAAGAGATGGCTTGGGTAACATTGTAGGAGGTGAGGGTTCAATGCCTCGATGCGCGCGGCGATCGTCTCCTTGCTCTCGTCAGCGGAGACATACTCGCGCCGGAAGAATCCCAGCCTTTGCAAAACGTTCCGGCCACGTTTCTGCGCCTCGGGACTCGCAACGACGAGGTGAATGTCGCTTGGCCGAAGGCCGAGGCGGAGATTCGCCCGAAGATCGACAATTATCCGCTTCCAGCGATTGCGCCTCGAGTGGACGAAGAGCAGCGGGACGCCGGTTGAGCCACTCGTTCGCCTCGCCATGAGCGGCCCGAGGCTGGCTTTGGAGTAGAGCTCCTCAAATGGACGGGAGCGGAAGAATCTCTTGTCTATGAGAGGCAGGGAGGCTAGGTCGTCGAAGCCCCGCACATCGTCGGGGGAAACGCCGGCACCAGCCATGAGGTCGCGGTAGGCCGGGACGTTTCGATACGCCGAAGCCACTACTTCCCTCAGCCGCGATTCGCGAAAGCGCTCGAGCCGGTCAGGGTCCCAGTTAATCCGGCGAAGCCAGGCCGGCGAACTGATTACCTCGGCCGCAAGCCTAATCCTAGAACGCAACTTCAAAGCTCACCCATCCTGAAAAACATGAAGGAGCACAAATCTCCTGTCTTCGTGTGTCTTTGTGAACTTCGTGGTTTACCTGTAGGATTATGCGCTTAATGCCATCCTCGAGCAACCAAACGTTGAGGTGGGCCAAGAGTCCAAGTCGTATACGGCCCCATCCACAAGCAGAGCTAGGACAATCCAGCGTCGAGGCGAACGCCCCAGTAGATGACCGGAAGGGGAGCTCGGGGTCTGAAGGCATCTCGCCCTCCTGTAATCTCTTCGGAGGGTTCATGTCAAGCCTGTTTCCTGGACCGCGTGGCGTAGAGCAAGGAAAGCCCGATGCCGAACACGGTCGCCGGCAGAACGAACCACAACATGACGCTGCTGAAGAACTGCAGGCACTCATGGTGTGATGCCGCCATGAGCAGGTAGGCGAGATATGCAGCGTAATACGCCAAAAACAGAACCCCTTCCCAACGGGCTATCTGAGCGCCGGTGAAGAATATGGGAAGGCACACCAGGGCCGTCGCCACCATAACGGGAACGTCGAAGTGCAAGGCTGCCGGGGCAACGTTCACACCTCCTGATACTGTGGCGGAGGCCCCCAGCACTGCCAATATGTTGAAGATGTTGCTGCCCACAACGTTTCCCACAGCAATGTCCCTTTCACGACGGATGCTGGCCACCAAGGACGTCGCCAACTCCGGCAGTGAGGTCCCTCCGGCGACCAGGGTTAGTCCGATTAGCAGCTCGCTAACTCCGAGGCACCTCGCCAGGGCAATCGCCCCGGACACCAACCACCGGGCTCCGATGACCAGGAGAGCCAATCCCACGATAGCGAGCACGAGCGGCATTAGCATGTGCCTGGACCCCTGAACCAAGGGGTTCGAGCCCTGAGCTGGGACGGACTTATCAGGAAAAGAGGTGTTTCTCTTTCCCAGGCGCAGCAGCAGGAATGTGTAACCGATGATGCCTATCAGAAACATCATCCCCTCCAGCCGACTGATCGTTCCATCGGTCGCGAGGGCCCAGGCCAGCGCCGAGACCGCTATCATGATCGGCACGTCAAGACGCACCAGCTGCTGCGAGACCCTTAGCGGCATGATCAGAGCAGAGAGTCCGAGGATAAGAAGAGTGTTGAAGATGTTGCTTCCGACGACGTTGCCGAGGGCGATGCCGGATTGTCCTGCCAGACCCGCTCTGACACTGACGGCCAGCTCGGGAGCGCTCGTCCCGAAGGCCACGACCGTCAGGCCGATTATCAGCGGCGAGAGCTTTAGCGCCCGCGCCAAACGCGACGACCCGCGGACCAGAAGCTCGGCGCCCAATGTCAGTAATCCAAGGCCGAAGAATATGCTCAGTCCCATCATGTCCGTGTCACACTGCCCATGGACCGCTTTGATTGCTAGTCAGGGATCCTAGACCTGACCCCAATGCTATCAAGAACAATCGGGACCGGCAATTCTCTGCTAACCACAAAGGCAGGAAGAAAAGGGGAGACAAAGCGCTCAGGCTGCGATGTTGCCGCAGTCGCTCTCGCAAGACCAAACCGGCTGCTTATTTCAGGGAATATCACCGGTTCCCTTTGTGTCTTCTGTGTCTTCTCGCTTGAAGCTCTCATTTGAGCCAGAAGTCGAGAGCGCGGGTCAGCCCCTCCCTAAGCATTGCCTCCGGCTGTCCGAAGGAGACTCGCACCATCGCCGGCTGTGCATCGTCCGGCATTCGATATAAGGCGCCTGGCAAGGCATAGACCCTCTTGGCCGCCAAGAGCCTCTTGAATATCTCGAACTGATCCTCAGGCGTTCTCGCCCCTCGCAGCTCCACCATTACGCTGAAAGCCGTTTCCGGCTCGATGTAGTCCAGCCCCGCGTCATCGATCATCGCCTTGGCAACCTGGTATTTGTCCCAATACCTCGCAAGGTTACGGCGCCAAAACGTGGCCTCCGGGCTGTTCTCATCAGCTTCCACTCGGCCGAAGAACTCGCAGCCAGCGGCAATGTATGGCCCGAAGACGGGCGGTGGTGTGCCATACTCGAGATCGCCGAGGTCGTTCAAGAAATCCATCACACGCCAGCCAGTCCCTTCGTGAACGCGCCTGCAAAGCTCCGGATGGGCGCAGAAATAACCGACCCGAAGCCCAGCGGTCCCAAGCGACTTCGACATGCTGTTGGTCCTGATAAGGAAATCATAGTCCGCCAGATGGGGCCCGTAGTGAACCTTATCGAGGTCGAATGCCATCTGCGCATAGACCTCGTCGAGTATCGCCAGACAGGGGCGCTGCCGATTGTACGCAGCGATGCAGTCAAGGATGCCGAAGAGCAGGTCCGGCTGATACACCCGCCCGATTGGATAGGTAGGATTCGTTATCAGCACCAGGTCGTAATCCTGGCTGCTGAGGGCGGCCTCGAAGGCATCAATCGTCGGCAAGAAGTCGTTGTCGCGCGCCACGTTCATCATATCAACGGTTATCCCGAGCTGTTCTGCCGCGCCAGCAAATACATAATAAATCGGCGGAATCATGAGGACTCGCGCCCCTCGTTTCAAAAAACCTTTGTATATCATTGAGATGGCGCCAGTCGCGCCGAGCGTCAGCATCACGTCGTCTATTGAGTAGAGGTTGGTCTCGAGCCGTGCATTCTCGAGCTTGGTTAATGCCTCGCGCACGAAGATGTCGCCCGAGGTGTTGCCGTATTCTGAAAGATGCCAGGATTTGTCGATGTTTCTCAGTTTCTTGGCCATTGATTCATGGAGCGGGTGTTCCGAAAGGTCGATGCGGAAGTCCGAGAGAAAGAATATCTCGGCGCTCGCGACATCGATCCCCTGAGCCCAGATTTCGTGCAGATAATTACGTAAAACCTGATATTCTTTGTGCATCGCCCGATTCGACCCTTAATCTACCCCAGCCGTCTTCATTCGCAGAGCAGAATATGCCAGAGATTGAGCATCGGATAAAGCCACCCGACACACATCGGGATGAGTTCTTTGCATACCGGCCGTTCGAGCGAAGCCAGCAAACGTTGACGGCGTCAGGCGTTATTGTTAGTATGGTATTAGGATCGATGGAGGGAATGGTGACAGAGAACTGGCTCTGCTTGGGCGACAATCTAGACGTCCTCCGACTGCACATCAAGGACGCCTCGGTTGACCTCATCTATCTCGATCCGCCGTTCAAAAGCAACAAGGCCTACAACGTCATATTCAAGGAGAAGAACGGGGCGCAGAAAAGAAAGCCGATTGAGGCGTTCAAGGATACCTGGAGTTGGGACCGGGCAGCGGCGGAGGCTTTCGAGGATATCGTGGTCTCCGGGCCGGATGACGTCTCAAGGCTGATGCAGGCTCTGCGGCAGTTTCTTGGCACGAGCGACATGATGTCCTACCTGGCGATGATGGCGCCTCGGCTTCTTGCGCTTCAGCGCGTCCTGAAAGCGACCGGCTCGATCTATCTGCACTGCGATCCCACTGCGAGCCACTACCTGAAGCTTCTTATGGACGCAGTGTTTGGTACCAGGTCATTCCAGAACGAGATCGTCTGGTATTACAAGGGAGGCGGACTGTCGAAGGCTCGTTGGGCGCGCAGACACGACATCATTCTTATGTATTCACGTGGTGACGCTTCCTTCTTCGATGCAGACGCGGTCAGGGATGAGTATGCACAAACCACAAAGGAGAGGTTTGCGCATTACATCGGCAACGTAAGAAAAGGGCACGATTTTGGTATTCAGAAGCTACATCCAGAGGGCAAGCACCCCGACGACGTGTGGTTGATCCCAATTGTTGCGCCGTCAGCGAGAGAGCGGCTGGGCTACCCGACGCAGAAGCCTGAGGCGCTCCTTGAACGCATCATCAAGGCGAGCAGCAAGCCTGGAGACGTGGTGCTGGACCCGTTCTGCGGCTGTGGGACCGCGATCGTTGTAGCGGAGAGGCTCGGAAGGAACTGGATTGGTATCGACATCACGCCTCTTGCGATCAACGCCGTGAGAAGCCGGCTCCAGCAGGCCTTTGGACCCGGTGTTGAATACGAGGTGGACGGCCTGCCAAAGACGGTTCCTGACGCGGAGGAACTGGCTCAAGAAGACCGCTACAAGTTCGAGCTGTGGGCGCTGGGCCTTGCTGGCGCCAGCGAACAGAGGGAGAAGAAGAAGGGAGCGGACAGAGGCGTTGACGGGCGCCTCTATTTCTATGACGAGGGCCCGAACGCAAACGCCAAGCAGATAGTCGTGCAGGTGAAAAGCGGCCACGTTGGCCCATCGCATATTCGCGACCTTGTGGGCGTCCTCGACAGGGAGAACGCGCAGATCGGCGTCTATATCACCTTGAAGCAGCCAACGAAGCAGATGCGCGCGGAGGCTGCGGCCGCCGGGTTCTACACGTCCCCGGTCTCTCAGAAAAAATACCCCCGCATCCAGCTCTTCACGATTGAGGACCTGCTCGCAGGCGCCCGAATAGACTACCCCGCCGGCACCAGGCATACGCGCAGACCAGCGACAAGGGGGAATAAAGAGCGTGAGGAGCCAGATCGGCTGGTGTGAACGAGGCGGGCAGACGCAGAGATTAGACCTGCTTGCCAGTGGATTGTGGCTGGATTATTCTTTGAAGAGTGTATGATCTCCCAAATCAAAGCTAGCTGAGGCGTCTAGTGATGGATGAAGACGCAAACAGTGCGTCAGATGCTGATAACGAATCGGATTACACCGATCGGGAGATAGATTATTTAATCCGTTGCAAAAAGAGAGTAATCCAACCGCCGAGAAAGAAGATGAGCGACGTGCAGGGCTCTCTGAGAAACGAGATGACAGTTGAATCTGTCGAAGAAAGGTATCATTTCCATATCTTCATGCGGCAGAACATCGACTTCAATGAGAACTTCAGCATAGGATTAGTCTTTCTGCCAAGCGACGGTCGCCAGAAGATACGGCTTATACGGTTTAATGGCGTTCATGTGCATCGAGAGCTCGCATCCGATTCTATGTCATCTCATTGGCATGAATGCTATCACATTCATAAAGCGAAAGCCGGGAACATATCTGCGGGCTCGAGGGAGGATCAGTCTGCGGTCAGGACTGATCGTTATGCATCTTATGAAGAGGCCTTGTCGGAGTTTTTCAGAGAAATCCACCTGATTGATATCCGCGACCATTTCCCAACGCCGAGTCAGTCCAGTCTCGATTTTGGGAAGGAGGAACATTGATGCCAAGTATCGTTGACCGTCTTGAACCGCGACCTTATCTGAATCTCCTGAAAGAGCAGTTCAATGGTCATATAGAACTCAAAGAGAAGCGGCCTGGTGTTATGCAGCTTCTTGTCCCGCTGTTCCATGAAGATGGGGATATGGTGGACATTTTCTTACAGCAAGGACAGGAACCAGGTTTAATTCGAATCTGTGATCACGCAATGACGTTGATGCGTCTCTCCTACTCCTTCGAGATCGACACGCCAAATAAGGAACGGATATTCCGGCAGATCGTCGCCGAGAATGGTATTGTTGAGGACAATGGTAATCTCTTCATCGAGACTCGGCCCGAAAGTCTATATCCTGCCATTCTGCAGTTTGCGCAAGCGGTTGCGAAGATAGCGAATCTCGAGATCCTTAGACGGGAGATTGTCCGAAGTCTCTTCTACGAATCGTTGGGCGAGTTCATACACGACTCCCTGGCGCACTATCCGTGCCAACAGAAATCATACCCCATACCTGACCACGACGAGCTTGAGGTAGATTATGAGTTCGCTGTGGATTCTCGTCCCATTTATCTGTTTGGTGTAAAGGACGAGGCGAAGGCCCGGCTAGTGACGATCTCGTGTCTGAGGTTTGAGAAGGCTCGGCTACCCTTCCGAAGTATGGCCGTGCATGAGAACTTCGAGGAACTTAACCGGAAAGACCGACAAAGAATCCTCAGCGCTGTCGATAAGCATTTCCCCACTTTGGATGACTTTAAGAAGAGGGCACCTCTGCTGTTTGAGCGTGAAGCAGGCTTCAGAACTCAGAAATAGCAGGTCACAACGGACTGAGTTGGTGGTAGTTTATGCCGGCTCAGCCTGTCCGAATCTAGAAGAAACTGTCCGAGAGCATGTTGCCGATATTCAGGATGAGGTTGGGGTCGAGGGCGCGCTTGATAGCAGCTATCTGCTCGAGGCCTTCCCGGCCATACATGAGCTCCAGGTAGGGAACCTCGCGCCCGGCAATCCCCACCGTTTTCTTGCCGACGCCGTGCTCAGCGGAGATTGTCCCACCGAGAGCGACGGCTAGTCTTGCCAGGGGCAAATAAAGCTGCTTGCAGAATGCCATCTCGGGCTCAGTGTGGGTTATGAAGTTGAAGTGCAGGTGAAAGTCGCCGAGGTGGCCAAAGAGGACTGTGTGAACGCCGGGCCTTGGGAATGCTTTCTTGAACGTCTCATCCGCCTGGCGATAGGACTGCATCATCTCCCCGAAGCCGCTAGCAGGAACCGCGAAGTCCGTTGCTAGCTTGTGGCTTTGGCGTTGTTTCAAGTAGCTATTCACGGATTCTGGGAGCGAGTGCCGAAACTCGTTGAACTGCTCGGGCGGCCCAGACCAGTCGTCAACTGCCTTGTATCGTTCGCAAGCCTCGAGAATCGCATCGACCGTGTCATCGCGATCGCCCAGCGCCTCGACCAGGACGGCGGCATAGTGATTCTGCTTGATGCGGGGGTTCTTATCTCGCATGAAGGCGAGCGAGCTCGCGTCGAAGTATTCGATGGCGATTATGCCCTTTTCGCGGAGGGCACGAATATCGTCGGCGTAGGCTAGCGCATTCGGCTCGCTCTCAAAGAACGCCAGGTCAGCAATGAGTTCAGCGGGCCTCTTGGCTAGCTTGATCTCGATCTCGGCGAAGACGCCGAGTATCCCCTCGCAGCCCACGAACAGGTCTATCAGGTCCATTCTGGGCGAGGCGTAAAGCCCCGCAGCGTTCTTCGTCCGAGGGGGCGAGTAGGTCGGGATGGGCACCTCGTAGCGCTGGCCGGAGTCGGTCGCAAAGCGCAGGATGCCGTCGTCATCCGCGAACGCTTCGCCGCGCTTGATGGTTAGCGTGTCGCCGTCGGCAAGAACGACCGTCAGCCCAGAAACCCAATCTCTGGTCGGCCCATAGTAGAAGGTGCGTGAGCCCGAGGCGTTCGTGGCGACTGTTCCGCCGAGCTGCGCGGTCGATTCGGTCGGGTCGGGTGGATAGAAGAGATCGTCGGGCAGCATCTCCGTCAACATGTCAAGCGTCAAACCGGGCGGCACCCTTGCCCGCCGGTCGTCGGGGGAGATGGCGATCGTTGTCTTGCCGGTCGGGAAGTTGCGGGGGACAGCCTTCCACGCCCTCGGGACGCTCGCCGTCAGCGAACGTTCCAGGGAGATGACGCAGCCGCCCTGCATTGGGACCCTTGAGCCTGTAATGCCAGTTCCCGCGCCTGATATGGTGCATGGGGTCCTGCTGGAGTTGGCGGACGAGAGGATAGAGGCCAGGTCATCGACGCTCTCCGGCAGCAGAACCTCGGACACCTTCATCAGCGGCGCCTTGAAGGCATTACTCTCGTCGGTCAGATATGGCTCAATCGCGGCCGGGTCAGAGATGGTTTTCATCTAGGGATTCCTTTGGCGGCGGCGTGCCGTCCTGTACGGGCGGCTCGTGAGCCGCCCCTACGCAGCATCGCAGGCGATTGTGACCCAGCGACCAGGGGAACACGACGCTAACATGTGCCTATTACAGAGAAAGAGATCGGCGAGTCTGCTTGTCAATTAGGAGGCCGAAGAGCTTTTCGGTCTGCCTCCTCGTCAACTCCGGAGTCCCGCTGTTGTCAACGACAAAATCAGCGATCTTGACCTTCTCCTCGAGCGGTATCTGATGCTTCATTCGGGACTGGACCGCGGCGTGGTTCAGGTCGCCATACTCCTTCTCAAGCCGCTCAAATCGCTGCTCGGTTTGGGCATCGACGACGACAAGGAAATCGACTAGATGATGGCGCTCCACCTCGATCAATAGCGGGACGTCGAGGACCACGATCGCGTCGGGGTTCGATTCCTCGATCTGCTTGAGGAGTTCCCCTTCGCGGGCAATGACTCGCGGATGAACAACACTATTCAACCGTGCCAGCAACGCCGAATCAGCGAAGACAATATCGCCAAGCCGCTTTCTATCAAGACTGCCATCCTCTGCAACCACTTCGTCGCCGAAGGTCTCGACGATCTCACGAAATGCAGGCTTGCCGGGCTCGCAGACCTCCCTCGCCAGGCGGTCTGCGCTTACGACCTGAAGACCCATGTCGGCAAGAATCGTTGCGACTGTGCTCTTGCCGCTCCCAAAGCCACCTGTAAGACCAACTAACAGCATCACACCCAAATCCCTATCTGAATCAGCGCCATATCTCCCGTCCAGACGAAATCAGCGCCGCCAAGAACATAGCTAACTCTTTAACGATGCCCTATCTAGCCAGCGTTGACAAGTTTAGTCAGGTCAAAGCTCTGCCGAAGCTTCACGATTGTATCTTCGGGCACGAAGCCACGCACAAGGGCACAAGCGTATATCTGCGAACGCCTCCCAACGACCGTGCCGGGGCTTAAGACCGCGTTGCAGCCTGTCTGGACGCCATCGCCCAAAATGGCGCCGAACTTGATGAGGCCTGTGTCGAAGACTTTTTCACCAGCCCTTATCTTGATCGTCTTGTCGGTCGTTATCTTGAAGTTTGAGAGCTTTGTTCCAGCGCCCAAGTTCGCCTCGTTTCCGAGAATGCTGTCGCCGACGTAGTTGAAGTGAGGCGCGTGGGATGCGTTGAGGAATACGGAGTTCTTGACCTCGGTGGAATGCCCAACCACGCAGCCGTCGCCCACGATCACCGAGCCGCGGATGTATGCGTTTTGGCGGATTTGACAGTTCTTGCCTATAATCGTTGGACCTCTTATGAATGCGCCGGGCTCCACGACCGTGCCCTCTCCGATAAAGACTTCTCCAAGCAAGGTAACGTTAGCCATCACTTGGCTGCGGATGGCTGGTTTGATCACCGATCTTATGTAGCCCTCTATGAGGGGCAGGGCCTCCCATGCGAACTTGAGGCCATCAAAAAGGGCTCGATGCTGGAAATTGTCGAGTTCAAAAAGGTCTCTCGGCGAAAACATTGCGCCTCCTAAAAAGACATGCTAACTTACGAGGCTCATAGGCCGAGGAGATAGCCCACGGCCTGCAACTACTCCTCGCAGGCAAGAACGTAAAGCACATCCCCAACGACCTTGAGCGACTCTTTGCTGCAATGGTCAACATCATCTTGGAGAGTATGCCAAACCGGATAGTCAAAATCTATGATGTCTATCGTTGGGACGCCCGCCCGGATGAGCCAGATGTGGTCGTCGAAAACCGCCGGTCCGGGCACATCTTTGAACTGTGAGTATCCGAGGCGCCTCGCGATGGCCCAGACCGAATTGACGATATGAGGCGCTGCGGCGACGGAATACCTCTCTTGGGGGATTGACAGGTCCTTATCTCCTATCATGTCGATCAGGATTCCAAAGCTCGGCCGCTTGGGAAACAGCGAGTCGAGATTGCGGGCCAGATAATAGGAACCGATGCAGAATTTGCATTCTCTGTAGTCGCCAGAGTCCTCGCCGTCCAGAAAAACCAGCGAGACGTCTCTTGGCGGCGGCTTTTGGTGGAACAACGTAGCGAGCTCTAGGAGGACTGCAACGCCGGACGCCCCGTCATTTGCGCCCGGGATAGGCTTGTATCGGTTGTCGGGGTTCGGGTCCTTGTCGGCGATTGGCCGCGTGTCCCAGTGGCAGCAATATAATATGGGCTGCCCGGCACCGTTGCCAAAAGTCGCCAAGATGTTAGTCCCTTCGATGGGCTCATCGTAACAATCTATGGGGAACTGCTGCGTCTGAAGCGACTTGGCGGTCGATGACAGATGACGGATGATGTAGTCGAGGCACTCAAGGTGCCCCTCGGTCCCGGGCACCCTCGGCCCGAGGTTGACCTGTGCCACAAGGTGCGAGAAAGACCTGCTGGCATTGAACGGTCCGGAAACACGGCTCGCCTGTTGTTTCTGCTCGTGCCCACCCTGCTGGCAACCGAATAGTAATAGGCTAACCAGCACAAAGAGCACGCACCTGCGCCAACTCATACTCACCGCTCTCTTGCCTAGCCTTCCTGATCTTCTCGCCAAGAACATCCTCCCCAACCAACGGCAACAATAGGCCAAGAGCCGCCGGACGGTCAAGCACACATGGGGGCAGCTCAAGTGCGGCGTGAGCAAGATTGGCCTCAAGGGGCCCATCGTTGTTTAACTGTTGAGGTCCGGTCTTGTTTGACGCGAGCTGGCCTTCGTGTAGAATAGGTGCAACAATAATCAGAACAGAGCTGTTATGTGAGAAGGGTGCTAGATGGGGAGGTTAGCGATGATTTTAGGGAGACGACCTACGCTTAGAGCAGCTGCACCGATTGCGGCCGGTGTCGCGGCGTTTCTGCTCGTCACACTGTCTTTGTTTGGCTACAGCTACACACGAGTTATATTGCCGGCTAGAGGGATCGACAGGCCGGACAGTCTGGACCCGACGCTCCTTTATGCCAACGGGATAAGCTATAGCCTCGGGGACGGGGTCATGCTGACGATGGTCGGGATACCGGCGGGCGAGTTCGAGATGGGCAGCCGGAACGCGGGTGAGGCGGGCGTCGTCGCCAGCGGCGAGGGGCCGTTGCATCACGTCGCAATCAGAAGCGGTTTTGAGATGTCGGAGTTTGAGGTTACCCGTGCAGTTTTCGGGAAGGTAATGGGCTGGGGTCGCCTCGACGGAGGCGCCGACAGGCCGGTTACCGAGATTGATTTTGACGATTGTTGCCTCTTCTGCAACAGGCTTTCCGAACGATTTGGGCTCGAGAAATGTTACAGCGGTTCAGGTAAGGACGTTGTATGCGACTTCTCAGCAAACGGCTTCCGGCTGCCGACTGAGGCGGAGTGGGAATACGCTTGCCGGGCGGGGACGACGTCGCTTTACAGCACGGGCGATGAGGCCTTCGGGAAGTGTGAGCAGGGCCTGCCGTCGTTCCTTGTGTGCGTTGGCTGGTTCAAGAATAACTCCAACGGCCGCGTCCACTCGGTTGGCGAGCTTGCGCCTAACGCGTTCGGGCTTTATGATATGCACGGCAACGTCTGGGAGAGGTGTTGGGACTTCTATGACGAGAACTGCTATGCCTCATCCCGGGCAAACAACCCTCATGGGCCTGAGAAAGGCACGCAGCGCGTTGTTCGGGGCGGGTGTTATCAGAGCAATCGCGAGGACTGTCGGTCTGGGGCGCGGGGCTGGCTTTGGCCGGGCCGGCGCGACGAGACGGTCGGGCTCAGAGTGGTTCGCAGGACGAGCAGGTGAGCTCACCGTATCCGGGGCAGGTAAATACCGTGATGGCGCGGGGCTCGTCGCACGTTTGAAAATTCGCGCAGAATCACGTCCAGTCCACCCCGACTGAGCCGGGCTGGCGGCACGTTAGCGGTTTAGCGGTTGACATCACGGTGGAGCTAGCATTATTGTGGGGACGATGAGTTTCTTTCGCACTGTTCATCTCGCTGTGAGGTTTTTAGGTTATGTAGGCACGTAGCTCAGGGGTGGAGCGCTACCTTGACGCGGTAGAGGTCGGCGGTTCGAAGCCGCCCGTGCCTACCATTTCCGGTTATCTTCGCTTCCAGTAGTATGATTTTCAATGGAGTTGTATCTTTGGAGGTGCGATGTGATCAGGACGTGCTTTAGTTAAGAGAAGTGGAACAACATGACGTTTAATTTGGACGCATATCGGCACAGCACTGCCCACGTTCTTGCTGATGCTGTGTTGCGACTCTTTCCGGGGACCAAGCTTGGGATTGGCCCGGCGATTGAGAACGGGTTCTATTATGACTTTGAACGGGAGGGCCGGTTCAGCGAGGCGGATTTTGATGCTATTGAGGTCAAGATGCGTGAGATTGTTGCCCAGGACTTACCTTTTGAGAGAGAAGCTCTGTCTAGGGACGAGGCGCTGGCGCTGTTCAGTGGGCTGGGGCAGGATTACAAGGTAGAGCTCATAAAGAATCTGCCGGAGGGGGAGGAGATCACTGTTTATCGGCACGGTGATTTCGTTGACTTGTGCAAGGGTCCTCACGTCAGATCGACAGGAGAGCTGGGCGTCTTCAAGCTGACGTCGGTTGCGGGTGCGTATTGGCTTGGTGACGAGAAGAACCCCATGCTTCAGCGGATATACGGCGCTGCGTTCGCAACGGAGGAGCAGCTTAAGGAGCAGCTTAGGCTGCTTTCTGAGGCGAAGCTGCGCGATCACCGGCTGTTGGGGAGGCAGCTCGACCTTTTCTCGATAGACGAGCGTGTGGGTGCGGGCTTGGTCTATTGGCACCCCAGGGGTGCGACGCTCAAGAGGCTGATTGAGGATTTCTGGATTGGGGAGCATTTGAGACGGGGCTATGAGCTGGTGAGCACGCCTCATATCGCCAAGAGTACACTATGGGAGACGTCGGGGCATTACGGCTACTACAAAGAGAATATGTATGTTCTGCCGGTGGGGAATGAGGAATACGTTCTGAAGCCCATGAATTGTCCCTTGCATCTTCAGATATATAAATCGAGGGTAAGGTCTTATCGCGAGCTTCCGATAAGATACGCAGAGCTCGGGACGGTTTACAGGCGTGAGCGTTCCGGGACATTGCACGGGTTGTTTAGGGTGCGTGGGTACACGTGCGATGACGCGCACATCTTCTGCCGGGCCGACCAGGTGGAGGCCGAGGTTGGCTCTGTGGTTGACCTTGCGCTGTTTATGGTAAGGGAGCTTGGGTTTGAGGAGCTGGAGATCGAGCTGTCTCTTAGGGACACTGATAAGCAGGCGAACTACATTGGCGTGCCAGAGGTCTGGGATGCGTCCGAGTCGATTCTGCGGCGGGTTTTGCAGACCAAGCATGTGGAGTTTAAGGAGGTTCTGGGCGAGGCGGCCTTCTATGGTCCTAAGATTGATTTTCAGCTCGTTGACGTCTATGGCCACAAGCACCAGGGGACTACGATACAGCTTGATTTTAACCTGCCCGAACGGTTTGACTTGACGTTCGTAAGCAGCTCAGGAGCAGAGGAACGGCCTGTAATGATCCACAGGGCGATTCTGGGGTCGATCGAGCGATTCGTCGGCGTATTCATTGAGCACTGCGGCGGTGCGTTTCCGCTGTGGGTCTCGCCGGTGCAAGTTGCGGTGCTGCCTATTACTGATGCTCAACGTGAGTACGCAAACAGCGTCTATGAACGGCTTTTAGGCTCCGGGTTCCGGTCTGTCCTGGATGACCGGAGCGAGAAATTGGGATTCAAGATAAGGGAGCACTCGAAGGTTCCATATACATTGATAGTTGGTGGGAAGGAGGCTGAGGCCTCCAACGTTTCAGTGAGGCGCCGCTCGCACGGCCAGATAGGAACGATGACGCTTGATGAGTTTATGGCGCGGGCGGGCGAGCAGGTGCGAAACCACGAGGTTCCTTAGGAGGGTACCCATAGAAGAGAAACAGCTACGCGTTAATGGGGCAATTCGCGCAAGCGAAGTAAGGGTCATTAGTCAGGACGGCAAGCAGCTCGGTGTAATGCTGACTAGGGTGGCGCTGCGGAAGGCGTCTGACCGCAACATGGATTTGGTGGAGGTTGACCCCAGGGCCGCTCCGCCGGTCTGTAAGATAATGAATTATGGCAAACACAAATATGAGACCAGTAAGAAGTCTCACACTGCCAAGAAGTCTCAGGCGAGGGCCCAGGTCAAGGAGGTCAAGTTTCGGCCGAGGACTGATCTGCACGATTTTGATTTCAAGATAAAGCACATAACGCATTTTTTGGACGAGGGCTACAAGGTCAAGGTAAGCATCTGGTTTAGAGGTCGGGAGAAGCTTCACATCGATCTTGGCGGGGTTCTCCTGAAACGGGTGATCGATGCGGTTGGAGATGCCGCATCTGTGACCGGCGAGCCTCGGTTTGAGGGTAGGAATCTCTCGACTGTCTTGGCTCCTAGGAGGAAGCGCAGCCCAAAGAATGATGAGGGCCAGGTGGCCCCCAACTCGCAGGTAGTCGAGGGCACCGAGGCCAGCAACTCGCAGGTAGTCGAGGGCACCGAGGCCAGCAACTCGCAGGTAGTCGAGGGCACCGAGCCCAGCAACTCGCAGGTAGTCGAGGGTACCGAGGCCAGCAGCGTTCAGTAGTTTTTTAGGGCGTAGTTATTGCGCCAGAACGAACTGCGTTGGCCATTTTGGGATGCTCTAGGTGGTGAGGAGTGAGTTCAATACTACAATGGATTGTGTTTGAGGAGGCGAAGTTTAGGCTATGCCAAAATTGAAGACTTCAAGCGGAGCGAAGAAGCGATTCAAGGTTTCCGGTACGGGACGCATCATAAGGAACCACGCGAACAAAGGGCATCTTCTTACGAAGAAGACACGAAGGCGAAAGAATAGGTTAGGCAAACCGGCCCTTGTTAGCGCTGCCGATCGCAAGCGTATCTCAAGGCTTTTGCCTTATTCGTGAGATACTGCTAGTTCTTCCCCGATAAGGGGGACTTGCGGTCCGGACAATCTTGTATAGACTTAGGAAAAGTCTATGTATATCTTTGAGCATTGAGTAAGAGAGGATAAACCATGCCTAGAGCAAAGTTTTCGGTAGCGCGCAAGCGCCGCCACAAGAAGGTCCTCGCGATGGCCAAGGGCTACCGGGGCGGCCGCCGGAAGCTTTATAAATCTGCCAACGAGACGGTGCTTCGTGCTCTTGCGTTTTCATATAGGGACCGCCGGACGCGCAAGAGGGATTTCAGGCGGCTTTGGATACTACGCATCAGCGCTGCGGCGAGGGCTCACGGGGTAAGATACAGTGAGTTCATTCATGGTCTCGGCGACAGGCAAGTTACGCTGAATCGGAAGGTTCTGTCGCAGATCGCGATATTTGATCCGGCGGGTTTCGAGAAGTTAACCCAGTTTGTAGCTTCTAAAGAGGCATAAAGTGATAGACCGTCCGGGTTTCGATAGGTTAGATGATGAGTTGACAGGCAAGCCCAAGGGCTCGGAGCGGGCCAGTGATGATGAGCTGGTCGCGGCGCGGTTGGAACTGGAAGGTGAGCTGGAGTCGGACGAGCGTTTCGTGGACATGCTTGGCGATACATTGGATGCCGGCGCAGCGGACGAGATGCTGGGCAGGGAGTCTGTCGAGGCAGTTTCGGCTGGCGGGATTTCGGCGGCAGATGCTGAGCAGGCAGAGTCGCCGGATGTTCTGACGTCGTTTCTGGAGGTTGAACGCCGCATCAAGCAGTTGGTTGAGGAGAAGCGGCGGTTGATTAAGGAGCGAGATGGTCTTCAGGATGAGCTTGAGGAGACGATGCTCAAGATGACGCGTTCAGAAGAGAAGATAGGTGAGCTATTGTCGATAAAGGAGGAATATAAGACATTTATAGACCAACAGGAAATGGTTCGGACAAAGGTCGAGGGTCTGCTGGTGCTTCTTGAGAGTGAGGAGGACTAGGCCGATTGAGCCAAGGGGCCGCGGGTTTGCTTGAGGAGAGCGATGCTCTCACAAACGAGGTAGAGGTGGAGCTTCTGGGCAAGCGATATACTTTCCGAAGTTCTTGCGGTAAGAACGAGGTGGAGAGGGTTGCCGGGCTTGTCAACAAGCTGGCGGGAGACTTGCGCGGGGTATTTCCATCAACGTCGAGTTCCAGGATATCTATGCTTGCAATGATGCAGCTTGGATATGAGCTTTTGCTGCTTCAGGATGAGTATCTGTCGCTAAAAGAGAGTTTTGAGCAAGAGGGCAAGCGGCTTCTGGGGTTGATAGAATGAGGGCCAATAGTTCTTGTTAGTCGAGTTGAGACAAGCGAAGTAAAATGATGCACAGACAGAGGGTGGATTCCTCCCAGTTTTGGTGGGCAGGCCGCATTCTGGTGCGTTTGTGATGGTGATAGGACATTTGAGGCAATTAGAGATTAGAGGGGCTTTCAATTCGGGCACGGTGAGCAAGCCATGCATTTCGCAGGGAAGCCTGAAGTGTCCGATGATTTCCCCACCTATACAGACTGGGTTCTCATTTTGCCCTGCCACACGGCGTTTCAGGGCGGCCGCCCACCATAATTCGCATCTTTGTATCTCACCCGACTGCTGAGGTTCTTAAGCTCCGAGATTCTGCGCACTTACCCGGCCTTTCAACGAGCATTTCCCTGCACTATTTGTACTTCGAGTTATGACCATTAGACTGATGGTAATAGGGAAGGCAGGGGTTTAAGGTGAATTCAGTGGTTATTGCTGTGCTTGCAGTGGCTTGTCTTTCTGCCGGCTACTTGCTTAGAAAGCACTTGGTGGAGATAAAGTTCAAGCGAGCACAGGATCTTGCAGAAGAGATCGTAAAGGACGCCCAGGAGAAGGCGGAGACTGCCAAACGCGAATCGCAGTTGAAGAGCAAGGATGAGCTGTATCGGCTCAAGGAGGAGCTGGAGCGCGAGATGAAGGGCCAGGGGGAGAAGCTCCGTCAGTTTGAGATGAGGTTGCTGCAGAAGGAGGAGAGCCTGGACCGGCGGGTTGACAGTTTCGAGAGGAGGGAGCGTCTTTTGGCCAAGAAGGAGCGTGAGAATGCAGGTCGGGAGCGTGAGCTGAACCTTCTTAAAGAGAAACGGCGGGCACTATTGAAAGAGGCTCAACAGGAGGTTGTGCGAGTGGCTGGTCTCACCCGTAACGAGGCCCGGGACGCTCTTATGAGGGAAATGGTTGCGGATGCGAGCGAGCGGTCGGCCAGGGCAGTACGGGACATTGAGGCTGAGGCGCGTGAGCAGGCAGACAAGGTGTCTCGTGAGATCATCTCCACAGCCATTCAGCGTTGTGCCACCGAGTATGCGGCAGAGACGAGCGTGGCGGTTGTCTATCTTCCGAACGACGAGATGAAGGGGCGGATAATCGGTCGCGAGGGCCGCAACATTCGTGCGCTTGAGCTCGCGACTGGGGTTGATCTGATAGTTGACGACACCCCGGAGGCAGTCATCGTTTCGTGTTTCGATGGCATCAAGCGGAAGATAGCGGAGGTGGCTCTTGACAGATTGATTGCCGACGGCCGGATACATCCTGCTCGAATAGAGGAGGTCGTGGGCAAGGTTCGCAAAGAGATCGATGCCAAGATAATCGAAGAAGGCGAGCAAGCTCTGTTTGAGGGGAGAGTCGGAAAAGTGCATCCTGAGCTTGTCAAGCTGCTCGGGCGCCTGAAGTACAGAACCAGCTACGGGCAGAACGTTCTGCAGCACTCAAAAGAGGTGGCGCATATAGCTGGGATAATGGCCAGCGAGCTCGGCGCAGACTCCCGGACTGCGCGTCGTTCAGGGCTTTTGCATGACATTGGGAAGGCAGTCGATCACGAGGTCGAGGGCACCCATGCTGAGATCGGGGCCAACTTAGCTCGCAAGTATGGCGAATCGGACGCCGTGGTTGAGGCTGTAGGAAGACATCACGACTCCGATCTTAGGGAGGCCCAGGTCGGCACCGTCCTTGTGCAGGCCGCAGACGCCCTTTCCGCATCCAGGCCCGGGGCGAGGCGCGAGGTCTTGGAGAGCTACATCAAGCGCCTCGAGAAGCTGGAACAGATAGCGTCTTCGTTCAAGGGAGTGAATAAAACTTACGCTATTCAGGCCGGCAGAGAGATCAGGATTCTGGTCGATCAAGACCAGGTTCAGGACGACGGGGCGAGTTCGCTGGCCCGAGATGTGGCCGAGAAGATCGAGAATGAGCTGGAATATCCTGGGCAGATAAAGGTTACCGTCATAAGGGAGACTAGAGCTATAGATTACGCTAAATAGCTGCTCACCGTTCGCTGAACGCTGCTTGAGGCCGCCAGTGTGTGGCTCATCCTCCGGCGGGCTGAGGCGTGGTGTGACTCGCGGGGCGTGGGCACTTGACGTGCGACTTTCTTGCATATTTGGGCATAGTAGCTGGCAAGATTGACGTCTTTTGATCTAGCCCCAGCAGTCTGATATGGCCTTTAGGTTCTGAACAGAAAGAAAAGGGGATATTTTGAGGGTCTTTTTTGTAGGGGACATCGTCGGGAAGAGCGGAAGAACAGTCCTGAAGAGGCAGCTCGATCAGCTGCTTCAGGACCTCACAATTGATGTCTGCATAGCCAACGTCGAGAACGCCGCAGGAGGTTTTGGCCTCACGCCCGACGTCGCGCAGGAGATATTCGCAGCTGGCGTCGATGTGATGACCTCCGGCAACCATATATGGGACAAGAAGGAGGTCTTTGACTACTTCGAGCAGGAGCCTCGTTTGCTGCGGCCCGCCAATTACATCGACGAGCTGCCGGGCAGGGGCGTGTTCACGACCTCGGTTCTTTCCGGAGTGAAAATCACGATCGTCAACATCTCGGGTAGGGCGTTTCTCGACGCCATCGATTGCCCATTTCAGGCCATCGACAGTATCCTCGCCAAAATCAATGATTCTCGCCGCATCTGCATAGTGGATTTTCACGCGGAGGCGACGGCGGAGAAGCTGGCGATGGCTTGGTATCTTGACGGGCGCGTTAGCGCGCTGCTCGGCACGCACACGCACGTTCAGACGGCTGACGAGCGCGTCCTGCCGCAGGGCACCGCTTACATAACTGACGTCGGGATGACCGGCGCCTTCGACGGCGTCATCGGCTTTAGGCCGGAGGATTCGATCTTTCGATTTAAGACGGGCGTGTCTCGCTCGCTTCAGGTGGCCAAACAAAACAAGGGAATCAACGCGGTAGTCCTATCCATAGACGAGGCGACAGGGAGGGCGATTTCGATAGAGAGATACTCATCCAAAGAGCAAGGGGAATGAGAGATGCGCTTAGTTCACGTGGTGTGCGGGGTCCTTATTATAGCGATGTGCGGCGTCGCTTTGGCGGACCATGCGACTGAAGGTTCTGAAAAGGACCTGTTCTCACGGTGGGACGCGGTTGACCTCCAGTACTCGGTCTCCTTCAGCGATTATCACGCGAGCCGCGTTCGGTATGACACGGAGATTGGCTCTGTCCTGTCGTTTCCTTGCCCACTTGAGCAGAGCCGCGAGGGTCGCGTGGCGATCGTTGTCAACAGCAATCTCTACCCGCAGATCGAGGACCAGCTGGTCGTTTGGGCCTTGGACATCAACGCTGACGGCTTTGACGTGCAGCTTGTGGATGCGACGTTCGAAACAGTTCAGGACCTTAGGGCCGCGCTGGCTTCAGCGTGGCAAAGCGATGATGGCCTTGTGGGCTGCATATTGGTCGGCGACTTCCCAGTCCCATGGTACGCAATACTGGATGATGGTGAGGTAGTCGATGATTTCCCGTGCGACCTCTATTTCGAGGACCTCGACGGCGAGTTCATCGATTCTGATAGAGACGGGATGTTTGATGAGCATGTGAACGGGACCGGAGACACAGAGCCCGACATCTGGCTGGGGCGGCTTTTGGCCTCGCCCATGTCCGGAGACGAGGCGGAGCTCGTTCGTCGGTATCTTGAGCGAAACCACAGCTACCGCGTGGGCGAGATTGAGGCGCATCATCGCGCGCTTCTTTTTATCGACAAGGACTGGACCGACCTTGCAGGCTACTGGGAGGATGCGGTCTCATGGCTTTACGATGATGTTACGGTAATTACGGACGATGACAAGACGAACGCGGAGGAATACTCGAGGCGGCTTCGCGATGGTTACGAGTGGGTCGATGTGATGGTGCACTCTGGGCCGGATGCTCATTACTTCTCCTATGAAGACGTCTATTCTATGCTCTACAGCTCTGACCTTCAGGCCGCGACGATCAACTCGCTTTTCTTCGTACCATTCGCGTGTTCCAACTCACGCTACGTGGAGCCGGATTACATGGGCGGGTGGTATGTTTTTGGTGAGCATTCGCTTGGGTTATGCGTGATTGGCAGCACCAAGACAGGGTCGCTTTACTACGGCCAAGAGATGTACAAGAAGCTCTCAGAGGGCGAGTGCGTAGGTGAGGGCTTCAGGTCATGGTTTGCGGGTGTTGCGCCATACAGTGCGGACAACGTTAGCTGGTTCTACGGTCTGACGGTGCTGGGCGACCCGACGTTGCGGCCCAGGGACACCGCGCCTCCTCCAGCGCCGACGTGGTTTAGGTCGAAGGAGAGCGACGACGCCACGGGGGTAGTCCTCAGCTGGGAGGCGCCTGATTCGGAGGACCTCGCCGGGTTCAAGCTCTATTACGACACTGAGGAGGTCTATCCGCCGTTTGATGGCCAGGGTTTGCCTCAGGGCGATTCTCCGATAGATGTCGGTTTCGCCACCTCTTTCAGCATCAAGTACGCAGACATGGGACAGTTTGACACAATGGCCTGGGCGGTTACTTCCTACGATTTGCGGGGTAACGAGAGCGACTACTCGGAGGGTCTTGATACAGCGGGAGACCCCGCTCTGAACCCTCCGCACGTAAGCTGGGTCTTTTGGGACCCCGATTCTCAGGTTAGCTATGAGAACGGCGGCTACGTTATGCTTCGGGCCTACGTTGAGGACGATGAAGATTCGGCCGGCTCGCTTGACGTGGAGCTTTTGGTGGATGGCCAGCTGACTGGAATTGCGCTGCGTGACGACGGCACCAACGGCGATTCTGGCGCAGGAGACAGTTTTTACTCGAGAGCATTCGAGATACCTAAGGCCGCGTTGCCCTCGGGCAGATATCTTATCTCGATCGTGGCAACGGACAGCGACGGCAACCGCTCCAACGAGTGGCCGTATCTAACGGTCTCCGAGCCAGGCGGCACTGGCGAAGCGAGAGCAGGCCGAAGGCCTCCTATTGCGAAGCTGCCAAACAATTGTGCTGAGGCCGTTTCCGGCGGCGGCGACGTCAGGCCCATCATCGTCAGCTCAGCAGTTGACTGCTCAGACTATTTTGGGAAGCAATACGTATCCATCTCGATGATGGTGTGCCACCCTGTGTCGAAGCAGAAGGTTGACCAACTGGAGCTTCTCTACAATCAGCAGCCGACAGGGATTTTCTTCGACAGGTATCCCGCCTATGACAGCCGAACCGAGGCATATTTCTGGGCGTGGTTCTACGCCAGCGACTACGGGCTTACGCCGGGGGAATACCTGGTCGAGGCGCTTGCGACGGACACCGATGGCAACGCCTCTGACATGTTCCCCTACTTCTGGGTCAAGTAGGAACCGCGGCTCTCGCCCGGATACATTTTTAACCCACCACGTGCAGCGGCACGCTCCGACTGGCTACTAAGCACACTCGAGCCCACAACTTGGAACCTACGGCCGCTCCATGACCCCGCGTGGGTCAGTGATGACGCCCTTGAGGGCGCTTGCCGCAACAGTCGCCGGCGATGCGAGGTATATCTCGGCTGTGTTGCAGCCCATGCGACCCTTGAAGTTGCGATTCGCGGTGCTGATGCAGACTTCTCCCGGGGCAAGGACGCCCTCGTGTGCCCCCAGGCACGGGCCACACCCGGGGTTGAGAACAATCGCGCCGGCTTCCACCAGCGTCCCGATGTGACCCGCCTCGATAGCGTCGCGCAGTATCTTGCGCGAGGCAGGAAGCACTAGAAGCCGCGTGCCGGCCGCGACTTGTTTGCCCTTCAGTATTGAGGCCGCAACGGCAAGGTCCTCGAGCCTTCCGTTCGTGCACGTCCCGACCAGCGCCTGATCGATGCGAGTGCGCTTAAGCGCACCCACAGGGGTAACGTTGTCAACCGTGTGGGGGCATGCGACCTGGGGCTCGAGGCCGGAGATGTCAATCTTGACAACCTGTCTGAAGTTGGCGCCAGGGTCAGAGAAGACTGGGGCAAACTCGCGACGCTGTCGCTCTGCCAGCCATTTACGCGTTGTGCCGTCTGGCGACACGTATGCGTTCTTGGCGCCCATCTCGGCGGCCATGTTGCACAGAACCATCCGATCCGCCATCGTCATGCCCGACACTGCCTCGCCGCAGAACTCGACCGCCTGGTAGCTCGCACCGTCGGCGCCCAGCGTCCCAATAATGTGAAGGGCTACGTCCTTCGCGCACACGGGCGGCGTCGAGGCGCCCGAGAGCTCGATCTTGATGGTGGGTGGGACCTTCAGCCAAATGCTCCCTGTCGCCCAGATGGCCGCCATCTCGCTCCTGCCGATGCCGGCCGAAAACGCGCCGAGCGCGCCATAGGTTGTCGTATGAGAGTCGCTGCCGAGGATGAGTGAGCCCGGGGTAGCAAAGCCCTGCTCGCAGAGAACCTGGTGGCAGATGCCGTGGCCGACATCGTAGAAGTTCTCGATCCCCTCTCTCGCCACGAACTCCCGTATGGTCTTGTGGTTCTGGGCGTGTTTCTCTGTGGCCGCCGGCACGCAGTGGTCGAGAATAATGATGACCCGCGCGGGGTCAAAGACGTGCTCACCGCCCATTCTCGTGAACGTCTCGGAGATAGCGGCCGCGTTATCGTGCGACATGAGTAGGTCAGGCGTGAGGGTAACGATCTGGCCGGGCGAAACCTGCTCGAGACCCGCCTTTCTCGCAAGCACCTTCTCAGAAAACGTCATCGCCATGTTGTGCCGTCCCTATTTGGCTTAGAACTCACAGCGGCCGACCGGCTAAGGGATCGTGCCTCTTAAATAAAGAGCACCTCGTTTGACCTCAATGTAGATGCCTCCGCGACTCGTGGCGGCCTTGATCGCGGCTCGAAAGTGGGCCAGCGTCGTGATTGGCCTGTCGTTTATCTGTGTAAGAACATCCCCCCTGCGCAATCCAGCCTTCTCCGCCGGGCCCCTAGACCTCAGTTTCTCGACGGCGATGCAAGTCCTTCCAGGGCCTCCCAGTCGGCCCCTTGCGAGCGCTACCTCCTCAACCCAGAAGCCGAGCCACTCGTAGCACAACTGCCGGGCGAGCTTGAGCGGAAACTGCCTTCCCCGCACCGCAACCGTGAGCAGCGCGCCATTTCGGCTGATCGTGAGCGGGATACTGTCCGTGGCTTTGTAGTCCTTGAGCCTTGCCCTGAACTCGCGCTCGGAACAAACGCTGGCATTGCCGATCCTCTCGATGTGATCTCCCGTCTGAATGAGGCCATTTGCGGGCCCTTTTGAGAACACAAAGGTAACGATAACCGCCGTAACAGGACCCTCTCCGGACGATACGGAGCGAATCTTGAGAAGCTGCATCGTCTCGGTCGAAATGCCCAGCCAGGGAACGTGAACCTCGCCGTATGACAACAGGTCCTCAACCACCCGCACCGCCCGGTCAATTGGTATTGCAAACCCCATCCCCTCGGCCGCGTTCAGAATGGCGGTGTTGATTCCCACGACCCGACCGGTCAGGTTGATGAGCGGTCCACCTGAGTTACCCGGGTTGATCGCCGCGTCGGTCTGAATAAGGTCGTAAAGCGCTTCGTTTTTGGCCTCATCGGACCCAAGATCGACGTCGCGGTGCAGCGCCGAGACCACCCCAGTCGTTACGGTCTGAGAATAACCGTATGGGTTGCCAATGGCGATGATGGTCTCTCCGATCATGAGGTCTTTGGCCGTCCCGATCTCCGCGTATGGCAACGGCTTTGCGCCCTCGATCTTCAGCACAGCGATGTCGGACTTGACGTCCCAGCCGACCAACTGCGCCTCATAGACACTTCCGTCCGAGACCTTGACCGAGATTCTCGAGGCCTTTCGGACAACGTGGGCATTAGTCAGGATGTGGTTTTGGTCGTCGATCACGACGCCGGAGCCCAGGCTGGTCTCCTTCTCAGTTCGGCGAAGCGGGGTGTGCATAAAAAGGTGATCGAAAACGTCGTCCCCGAAGAGGTAGGAGCGCTGGACTATCCGCTCGGTGCTGATGTTGACAACGGCGTCGCGGGCCGCCCGAACGGCCAGGACAACCGGCGTCTCGCGGATGCTGTGTGCAGCAGCTGTCTCTTCTGCCTTCGAGCGGGCACCGACTGCCAGGGCCATGACGACGCATACCGCTACGGCAACCACCTCACGTCGTCTGGGAACAGTGCCAATTGGGTGCATTTTAGAGAATATCATTTCAGCCTAATACTACACAATGTCTCAAGCTGACAACAGCTTCTTGGGGCGTTTTCGTAATCGTGCCCGGGCCTGCTCAACTGACGGCGTTCTTCCCGCATCCCCGCAAGGGGATGAACGTGAGTAGCCGTAGGTGAAACCTACGGATCAGGGTCAGAGAAGGAAAGGAAAACAGCCCTGAAAGGGCTGAACATAGCTCTGTGGACGGGCTGTGCGACCCCTTCGGGGTCGCGAGCATACCGACGTGAACGGATTCCGTAGGTTCCACCTACGGCTACTATTGTGGCCCCCCTTCGGGGAACCGAAACACACCATCACGTCAATCCTAATTCCACTTTTGTTCTTCACCAAAACCAAAACCCACAGCCAACAACACAACACTCCTTAATCAAAAAATACGAAAACTCCTGCTTCTTGGGGCGTTTTCTAGATAGACGACCGCACGAGTATGCGATACTCTTCAACATGTTTTTCGTGTTCTTGTTGACAAACGTGAGGAGAGAGCACCATGAGAGTCATCGCGATCGTTGGTAGCCCAAGGGAGAACAGCAACTCGGGCATTCTGGCCGAAGAGGTTCTGAGCGCAGCAGCCGAAGAGGGCGCCCGGACACAAGCGTTCTACACAAAGGACATGAAGATGTGTGGGTGTCAGGGATGCGCTGCGTGTAGCAAAGAGGGACGCTGCGTTCAGGAGGACGACATGACGCCGCTTTACGGCGAGATCGAGGCCGCAGACGCGGTGGTTTTCGCCTCGCCCGTGTATATGTGCGGCATGACCGGGCAATTGAAGCTCGTCCTGGACAGGATGTTCGCCTTCTTTGGCCCTGATTTCAGCAGTCGGCTACCAAAGGGCAAGCAGCTTGGTCTGGTATTCACGCAGGGCTCGCCCAACGCGAAAGACTATGCCGATTACTTTGAGTCTGTGGGCGAGATACTGCACAATCTTGGGTTTGAGAAGCCAGAATCGATCGTCATCGGCACTGGCCTGGGTCCCGCCGGTCAGGCCGTTGAGCGAAAGGAGCTTCTCGATTCCGCCCGCGACCTGGGCAAGCACCTTGTGAAGTAGGCGCGACATGACGTCGTAGTCCAAAAGCTTGCCGGATGCACGCTTGGTTAGTATTATTCCCTCGACCGGAGCCTGTCCGATCTGTTCGGTCGAATCGGACGGCATGGTGGTTAGAAAGTGCGTGGACTTTGTCGAGAGGGCTTAGGTATGAGGTTTAGCGAGGCGTTCATTCCAACGCTTAAAGAGGCGCCGGCGGACGCAGTCAGCGAGAGTCATAAGCTAATGGTTCGGGCGGGGATGATAAGACAGGCTGCGTCCGGGGTCTATTCCTACCTGCCGTTTGGCTATGCCGTGGTGCAGAAGTTGAAGAGGATTGTTCGCGAGGAGATGAACCGGGCGGGCGGCCAGGAATTTCTTCTCCCCGCGCTTCAGCCGACTGATATCTGGCAGAGAAGCGGGCGACTCGAGGCCTATGGCGAGGACGTCTTCCGCTTTCGCGACAGGCACGGCCACGAGATGCTCTTGGGGCCTACGCACGAGGAGATCATCACGCTCATCGTCGCGAACGAGATCCGCTCGTGGGCAGACTTACCAAAGATGTTCTATCAGATTCAGACCAAGTTTAGGGACGAGCCGCGGCCGCGATTCGGCGTGTTGCGGACGCGAGAGTTCACGATGAAAGATATGTACAGCTTCGATGCGGACCAGAAAGGTCTCGACAGGAGCTATCAGAGGATGTTCGAGGCGTATTGTGCGATCTTCGACCGGCTCGGCGTTGCGTACGAGGCGCTCCCGACATCGGAGACGGGAGCTATCGGAGGGAGCGAGTCGCACGAGTTCGTTGTGGTGGCGGCCTCGGGCGAGGACCGTCTCGTCAAATGCCCAAAATGCGGCTTCGCATCGTTTCCGGGCGAGGGCGAGTGCTTGGCGCCGGCTCAGCCGCCGGTGCGAGGGGAGTGTATCCTCGAGGAAGTATCTACTCCTGAGATGACAAGGGTCGATCAGGTTACTGAATTTCTGGGTGTCGGCACGGAGAAGCTCATCAAGACTATGATTCTTAAGAGCAGCGACGGCGGCCTGCTAGCGGGGCTTGTCAGAGGCGATCACGAGCTCAACATGACGAAGATGATGCGGGCAGTAGGCAGTAAAACACTCGAGCTCGCCTCGGCTGCCGACATCGAGTCCGCCACTGGCGGGCCGATGGGGTTTACCGGGCCGGTCGGGCTTTCGGGGATGAGGGTCTATGCCGATCGAGCTCTTGAGGGCGAGACATGCATGGTCGTTGGGGCAAATAAGAAGGATGCGCACTACGTCGGCTGCGAGGTGGGGAGGGATTTTACGCCGGACAAGTTCGTTGATATTAGAAAGATTGTGCCGGGCGATCCCTGTCCCAAGTGCGGTGCAGCGCTTGGGCGTGAGACGGGCATCGAGGTTGGGCATATATTCAAGTTGGGCACGACGTATAGCGAGGCGCTGTCGGCCAAGTTCACTGACAAAAGTGGCAGCGTGAAGCCGATACTCATGGGCTGCTATGGCCTTGGGATCGAACGGACAGTGGCGGCTGTGATTGAGCAGAGCCACGACGAGCGTGGCATCATCTGGCCAAAGAGCCTCGCCCCATATTCGGTCATCGTGGTCCCCATGCAATCGACCGAGGGCAGGCTGATGGAGCTGGCCGAGAAGTGCTATGCTATGTTGACGGAGGCTGGGGTTACGGTGTTGCTTGATGACCGTAATGTCTGGCCGGGCGTTAAGTTCGCGGATGCGGACCTTCTGGGCATCCCGACGCAGATTATCCTGGGCAAGAGGAGCGTGAGCGAGGGCAAGATCGAGCTCGTGGACCGCAAGACCAAACAGAAGCGGTTCATGCCGATTGATGTGGCTGCTGAGGCGCTTGTGGCCGCAGTTCGATGATGGTCTCGCCGAGATGTCAAAACTGTAGGTAGAGGTGTGAAACATGAAACGATTGTTTTCCAAGAGAGCTCTGGCCGCCTGCATTGTTGCGGCCTGCCTTCTTTCGATTGCCGGATGTCGGACCAAGATAGGCAAGATAGTCGCCAACCCTGACCAGTTCAAGAACAAACAGGTAGTTGTCTATGGCGAGGTAGCGAGGAAGTTACCGATCCCGTTCTTCGAGAACGCTGCCTACCTTTTGAAGGACAAAAGCGGCGAGATGTGGGTTCTGACCAAGCGGGCCTACCTTCCAGAAGTCGGCCAATGGCTGAAGGTAACCGGAGTAGTTGAGGCTGGGATAAGGGTCGGCCCGAAGGAGTTTGGGCTCGTTCTGTCGGAGCAAGAGAAACAGACCATCAAGAGCAAATAGCGACTCGAAAGAGCCGGCTAGCTCGCCGGGACCGGTCGTAAGTTGTAAGCGAGAGGTTCGCGGTTGCGGGTTGGAGGTGATTGAACCTATCAGATTTGATGCGCGGAGTTTTCCCTTTGGCGGCACGGACTGATTGTAGGTATTTCATGGGCGAGAAGCCGTGCGTTTTCAAGCGCACGTGCGATGGCTGCCCGCACTATGAGCCAAGAGGTGTGCGCGTCCTTGTGATAAAGCTCGCCGCCGTGGGAGACGTTCTGAGAACAACGCCACTGCTCAGGGGGTTGAAGGCGAAATACCCCTCATCTTTCATAACCTGGCTCACAGACGCAAAAGCGGCGGAGCTCCTGCGCTGCTGTGATCCGATCGACGTCCTGCTGCCCTACTCATTGGAGAGCGTCGTGAGGCTGCTGGCGGAGCGGTTTGACCTTCTGATCTGCCTGGATAAGGAGCCACGGGCGGCAGCTTTGGCGAGCCGGATACAGGCTCAGGAGAAGTTCGGGTTCGGGTGGTCGCTGGACGGTGTAGTGGCTCCCCTTGAAGAGCTTGCTAACTACGCATACAGACTCGGTTACGACGACGACCTGAAGTTTCACAAGAACCAGAAGAGCTATCAAGAGATAGTCTTTGAGGCGTGCGGACTTGATTACGAGCCAAGTTACGAGTACGTGTTGACGTTGCCCGAGGGCGCCAGGGCGAATGCGAGAAGGACGTTGGAGAAGCTCGGAGTGAGCCGCGATGACGTCGTGGTCGGGCTGAACACCGGTGCTGGAGAGCTTTTCGCGACGAAGGTCTGGCCGGAGCGGCATTTTGTTGAGCTTGCCAAGATGCTGCGGGAGCGGCAGGGCGCGGTTCCACTGCTGCTAGGAGGGCCGCTTGAGGTCAAGCGGAACAAACGTATAGCTGAGGCGTGCGGCGGCGTCGCCATAGACTCCGGCTGTGGGCATTCGCTGACCGATTTCGCTGCCCTTGTCGCCTGCTGTAGCGTCGTTGTCTCGGCGGATACGCTGGCAATGCACCTTGCGATAGGGGCCAAAAGGCCTGTAGTCGTGGTAATGGGACCCACGTGTCCGGAGGAGATCGAGCTCTACGGTCGGGGCACAAAGATCGTGTCGGGTGCGCCATGCGCCCCCTGCTACCGGCAAACCTGCGACAAGGGCCACATCTGCATGGAAGACATCTTAGCTGAGGAGGTGCTCGGGGCCGTTGCCGAGCTGCTGCGGGTCAATGCTAGATGAATGTGCAAGCAAAAACAGCCCCCCGTGCCTCTTGCGAACAGAAAGAACACGTGATCAACGCGCCGCCAGATGTTTTTGGCTCGTTTGAGACCGGCTCAGCCCAGGAGACGCAGGAGTTAGGTGAGCGCCTCGGCACATTGCTGCAATCGGGGGACGTTGTCCTTCTGTTTGGCGAGCTGGGGGCGGGCAAGACAGTATTTGCAAAGGGGATCGCTTCTGGGGTAGGCATAGCGGCCGATCAGGTTACAAGCCCGAGCTTCACCCTGATGAACGTGCATGAGGGCAGAATGCGCATGATA
>Ga0307380_10001843_pt1 | contig 30483 bp, 54 predicted proteins | sample UN3MG_FD_202239 | JGI IMG/M metagenome (GOLD analysis project Ga0307380, IMG submission 202239) | Soil microbial communities from Risofladan, Vaasa, Finland - UN-3 | ecosystem: Environmental > Terrestrial > Soil > Coastal area > Acid sulfate soil | place: Finland: Risofladan, Vaasa | collected...
CGATTGCGCAGGCAGAAGAAATAATTCGTCGCCGCGAGCAAATCTCTGCCGCTCCGCGCGATACCGAGATTGAGCGCCTAATGCTCGGCGCTGGCTATGATCCGCAGTCGGAAGATGGCCGCGCTATTTACCGTGATCTTTTGCAGCGCAAGCGTGAGGGGTCTGGTGTTCAGGCGCTTGCCCGCGCCATCGGGGAGCAAAATCAGTTTGTGCCGGACAGGGATTTGTCGCCCGAAGTCCGGGCTGAGGCGCGCGAAATTCGCAGCGCCTTTAACGCCGCTAACAACGTGCTGGACATAGCGGACGCCCTTGAGGAGCAGGTTCAGATGGCGGGGCCAATTGCTGTAACCGGCGCTGCCGGGCTTTTTCGCCGCACCGTAACCGGCCTTAATTTAACCCTTCAAGAGTTGCGTTCTGCTCAGGGCGCAAGCGCGCCCGCTGCAAATGCAGCAGCAAATGTGATTGAGCAAGCGTATCAAGATGCGCTTGGCGGCGGCGTGACTGACGAGGCGTTTGAGGAGCTATTTGGCAACCCTGATTTGTCTGGTGTGCAAATGTTGGCAAACGCGCTTGCATATACTGTTGCGCGCGTGTTTGACCCGTCTGGCCCATTAAGCACCCAAGACGTAAATGCGTTTAGGGTGGACGCTAGCCCGACAACTTCAACGGCAGAACTGCTTGCAAATGTAAGCGTTCACCGCCGCCTTGCGTCTCGTCGTCAAGAATCTGCATATATGCGCATGGAGCAATTGCAGACTCCGCGCGAGGCGTTGTTTAGTTTGCCAGAGCCTCGCGGTCGTCGTGGCCCAAGCGGTCAAACCCCCGCACCGGGTGCGCCTGCCGCACAACAAGGCGAAAGCGAAATGGTGCTGGAATTTGATCCGGCGACCGGCACGTTTAATCGGGTGCCGCGATGAGCCAAGTTACTGTAAGGGGGCCAGACGGACAGACCTTTAGGTTTCCGCAGGGCACGTCTGAGGACGTGATGCGCCAAGCTATGATGCGGCACTACGGTAACGAGCGCCCTGCGGCCTCCGCAGCGACACCCGCCGCCGACACAAGCATGGACTTTGCAAACGCGCAGCGTCGCGCCGCCGCCGCCAGCTTGCCGCCTCCCGGCACGCCGGGTGTTGACATTGTTGAAGCCGCACGCCTGCGGACAGAGGCTATTGAGGGCGCTCCGCCGCCGCGTGGGTTTCGTCCCGCTGCCGCATTTGGGTATGGCGTTCGAGAGGGCGCAATCGGCATGGCCGGAACGCTGGGCGCGGCTGCCAATCTTGCGTCCAACGTTCCCGGTCTGGGCTTTTTGGAAAACGATCTGGGCTTTGAGGGCCAACGCGCCCGAATGGATTATTTGTTTCCGGTTGGTGATTTTAAGCCGCAGGGGCGCGCTGAAGAGGCTCTGCGCGTTGTTGGAGAGTTTGTGCCGGGGGTGGTGGCGGCGGGATTTGCACGGGGTCTTACGCGGTCAGGCGCAACTGTTCCCGGCTCTATAGGCCGCGTAGCGCACGAAGAAGTATTTCCTTTGGCGGCAACAATCGGGGCGCAGCAAGCGACGTTTGGAAGCCCGCTGCAGCCCTTTGCTGAGGCCGGTGCCGGACTAATTGCAGGCGCGCCAGCCTCATTGGGTCGCGCGCTGGAAACTACTGTTGAGCAAGGCATTCGCCAGCGCCTTAACATCGACAATATGACGGCTCAAGAGCAACGCGAAATGTTTCGCGCGGCTGACAGGATTGCTCGAACCGCTAACGAGCTTGGTTTTCCGATTACGGCTGACGAAGCCTTGCAAAACGAAAACCTTCGAGAGTTGGCATTTGGTCTTATGCAGGTGCCGCAGGGCGCGGAGCTTCGCGCCTCACGCATGGCGCGGGTTGACATGCCCGGTCGCGGACCCGGCACATTCCGCGATGTGGTGTCAGATCAAATTCTTGACACTCTAGTAGAAACGCGCCCTCCAATTGAACTTGCCCGTCAAGCAGGACGGGGCAGTGTTGAGGATTTGCGCCGCCGCCGCGCACGAATTGCGGGCCGGTATTATCAGCGTGCGCAGGCTCCAGATCAGGTAGTTGACCCCGCCGCGCTTGCGCAAATTGACACCTTGATCGAAGACGCGCTGCGCATCCAACCAACCGGTAGCCCCGCCTCTGCCCAATTGCAGGCATTGCGTCAGCGCATTACGCGTGGAGACCGAAGCAATCCCGGTTGGACGTATGAAACCAACGCTGGAACGTTGGATTTGGCGTACCGCGAGTTTCGGGAGTTGCTGGACCTGCCGGTTACAAGCCCTAAAAAACTAGCAGGAACCGAAATTAACGCTTTGCGCCCTGCTGTAACGGCTTTGCAAGAGCTTACGGGAAGCAATCCTAACATTGCTCGGGGCCGAGAATTGCACCGGGCTTTTACCGTTCGAGAGCGCATGGACCCTATGCGCGGCCCAATAGCTATTTTGGCGCAGGGCGACGGAAACGCATCGGAGAGGCTGGAATCTCTGGCTGAAAGCATTTTGTACGCGGGCGACGTTGACCCGGTTGAGGTTACTACAATGGTCAACCGCCTTGCTCGTGTTGACGGCGGGCGAGATGCGATTGAGGGCTTGTTTCGCGGTTATGTGTCTTCGCTGGCAGACAATGCTACGCAACTCCATGCGCGCGGCGTTCAAACAACTCCGTCAGCGGTGTTTGCGGCTTCGCTGCAAGGCAATGGGCGCCGAAACCTTAATGCCTTTTTTGACGCACTTGACGTAGCCGATCAGCGCGCGGGGCTTCCGCGTGGCGGGCGTCGTTTGGCGTTTGAAAATCTTATGGAGGTGCTGGACACGACTGTTGGCCCCGCACCGGCTGCGCAGCGAAATCTTACCGCCGATGACATGGTGGGCGTAGCTGGCAATCAAGTGCGGCGCTTTTTGTCCACGTTCCGCCCACTTATGACGCCTGCCGCCGTGCTGTCGCAGAACGTCAGCGAGCGAATCAATCAATCGCGCCTGAAAGAGGGCTGGGACGCTATCGCAGACGCAATGACCGCAACCGGACCCGAAGGCGTGGAGGCTATTCGGCGCATGGCTACCGCTGGCCGCACCGGCCCTGCCGCAACGCGCGCGGCTATTGAATTGCTGGCGGTGCGCGGCCCGATGCTCGACATTCAGGAAGAAGAACCAGAGGAATAACACATGGCATCGTCTTTCAAGTCCCCCATCCTGCAAGCCATTGACCAGAACGGCGATCCGGTTCCGGGCGCAAAGCTGTATGTATACGCCAGCGGCACTACCACGCCGGTTGCCGTGTTCAGCAATGAAGCGCTATCGGTTGCCCTGCCTAACCCGATTATCGCCAACGGGCGGGGGTATTTCGCCAGCGCGGGCGGGATTGTGCAGAACATCTTCTGGAATGGGCAAGCGCTGCGCCTGCGCCTGACGGACATGGATGATAACGTCATCTGGGAGATTGACAATTACACGGCTGGCGCTGGCGCGCCGGGGGGTGTGTTTAAGTCGCTTGCTGAACTCAAAGCGGTTGACCCTGCGAGCCTGAGTGCTGGCGATACGGCACAGTTGGTTGCCGGAGGGCGTTCTGGTTTCTTTTCGTGGGTGGCTGGCGACCAGACTTCAGCGACTAACGCGGACCCAAACGAAGGCATGTGGGTTAGGCCCAACGCGGGTGTAACGACCGGCGCATGGCGTCGTATCAACGTGCCCTATGTGGACGGCTGGGTAAACGCCGAATGGTTCGGCGCTGTGGGTGATGCCGTGCGGCGCATAGACGGCGCAATCACCTCGGGCCAAACTGCGTTTACGGCTAACGGGTTTACCGCTGCTGATGTTGGTAAGCAAATTTCTATTGCGGGCGCGGGCGCAGCGGGTGCGGCCTTAAACACCACTATTGCGGCGTTTGTAAGCGCAACCGCTGTGACCTTGACCGATGCGGCGGGAACAACTGTATCAAACGCGGTTTTCAATTACGGAACCAACGACCAGCCCGCATTTCAGGCTGCGGTCAATTGGATTGCGTCGTCAACTAAAAAACTGCGCGGAGGCACAGTTCAGTACGGGGCTAAATCTTATTGGATTGACGGAACTATTGCCATTAATGAACGTGGTATTACGCTTCGCGGGCATCTTGGTGAACGCACTGGCGCGAGCACGATTTCGTCTGCAAATGGCGGCCTGCTTCTTGGGGCTTCCACGTCGGGGCCGGTTATCGGTGTGTGGAATGATGACATAGCGTTAACCGATGTTGAAATTGGCGCAACACCCGGACGGCAAACAGCAGCAATAGCCCGCTCTCCGCGCGGAACAAATTGCGGCGTGTCAATTGAGACGGCTGATCTTGTTGGCACTCAAATTATTCTTCGCCCGACGCTTACTAATGTGCTGGTGCGTAACCAACCGGCAGACGGCTTTTTGATGCAGGGTGGGGTAATTCATACTTGGCTGCTAAACTGCACCGCAATTAACTGCGGCGGCCATTTGTACGCAATAGATAACGGCGAGCTTGTCGGGCGCGTAAACAAGGGCCGCCCCGGCATCGCTAATTTCTACAACTGTCGTGGGTTTGACGCGGGCGGGCATCTTCTTGCTATTGGTCACCCGTCAAGTGGCGCCAACGCGCCCTATCGTGTCACGATTATGAACTTTGAAGGCTTTCGTTCTGGCTTGACGCCAGCGCAGCTTTACGACACCACTGGGTGGTTTTTGTTCGGTGAACAAATCATTTCAATCGGATCGGCCTCGTCTGGCACGGGCGCTGGAAGCACGCCAGCAAACGCAACTTTGTCTGTCGCCGGGCGTGATGTTGCAATTCGCAACCATCGCTACATCAACGGCACCAAGCACGTCCTGCTGCGCCAACGTGCCGGGCTCGGAACGCGCCTCGTCCATTTTGACGGCGGATTTGCCTCCACAACTGCCAGCCCCGCACCCACGGACTTTATTGAGGTTGACGCCGGTGTGCGTCAGGTCCGTGTCACCTTTGTGGACGGCGATTTTACCAATGTTATTGACGATGAAACTATTGAGGGCCTTGTAATTGACAAGCCCAAAGCAGCTCCTGACGGGTTTTCTGTTTTTCATCGGGCAGACATAGATTTTAACAATGACGGAGTTGTTACCAACATTCGCGGCAGCGCAACAACGCCGTTTATTGGGTTGTTTGCCGGCGAGTATACTCAAATTGCAGGTGGAGCATCTAGCTCGCAAACTTCGGGAATGTTGCGCCTAACGCAAAACGCAGCAGCAACCGGGGATGCGTCTATTCGCATTTCTGTCGGCGGAAACAATTGGATATTTGGCCAGCGCAGGTCAAACAACACGTTTTGCATCCGAAACGCTACAGGCTTCACCAACGCGGGCAACATTGTTAACATTGCCAGCGACGGTGGGGCAAACGGGTTTGTCGGCATTGGTCCGAGCACGACCGTTCCTGCTTATCGCGTGGACGTAGACGGCTCGATTAACGTCCGCACGGGTGGCGCATTCCTCTTTGCCGGAACGCAGGTTGTCGGCGCGCGGGTGATTAACGCCAACATAGTTGACCCGGCTGCAATTACCGCGCAGGCCCTTACGGATAACTCGGGCGGCTCGGCCAGCACGACCATTGCGGCCATAGGCGCGACGTATGACCAAGCCGAGGTGCGCAATGCTGTCGCCTCGCTGGCCGCGCAGGTCAACAATCTTAAAACAGACGTTGACGATCTGCGCGCCAAGCTGGTTGCAGCAAACACGACCATCCGCACGCATGGACTTGGAGCCGCCAGCTAATGCCAGCATCCCGCCCCACCAACACCGACATACACCGCACGCTAGGCCGTCTGGAGGCGCAGCTAGAGGGGCTTAACTCCCTCATGGCGTCACACATCGCCACCAGCGCGGAGGGCGCAAAGGAACTCGCCGCCCTGCGTATTGACGTAACGGAAGTCAAGCGGGACGTGGCTGGCATCAAGAAGGATATTGAGCCAATCCGCGAACAGACCGAATGGCTCAAGACCAAGCGCGCCGAGGGCGTGGGCTTTATCGCAGCGTTTAGCATTGGCGTGGCGTTCATCGCGTGTGCAATGGGCGCAGTCGGTTCGCGGGCCTGGGCGCTGCTCATAGGTGACGCATGACCATTGACCCGCGCCAATGGAAGTATCGCCGCCGGGCGGTGTTCCTGATCCTGATTGCAAGCTTGTTCATTATCGGCATTTGCGCCGTGTACGGAGGGGAAGACGCGGTAAGGGTGGCGACGGTCAACGCGTTATCATTTTTGATTGCATTGGTTGCAGTTTTCTATATATTTACCCCCAGCCTTGAGGCGGGCTGGCAAGTGCTGGCCGCTTTGGTTGGGAGAAAAGCGCCGTGATAGCGTTTACGCTTCGCCGGTTGCGAGAGGACAAAAACAAGCTATCGACCCTCGGCGCGTTGTTCGACGAGGAAGGCCGTCAACTTTGCTGGACGCTTGAAAACGGCTGGCATGAGAACAAGCGCCAAGTGAGCCGCATTCCCGCTGGTGTCTATCCCCTGACGGTGCGCAAGTTTGGCGGCTGGCATTTGAAACTTGAAAAACGCTTTCCCGACATGCACGCGGGCGCGATTGAGTTAGCAGACGTGCCGGGACGCTCTGCAATCCTGATACACCCGTTCAACTGGCACACACAAACGCTTGGCTGCATCGGACCCGGCAAGGAAAAGGGTTTCGGTGCGGATGGCGCGCACGCTATATTCCGGTCTAATGATGCGTATGTAGAAATACATCCCGGCCTACTTTCCGCCGCTCTCAAGGGCGAAAGCATCGAAATCGTGAATGAACCGTCCCGCGTGTTGGCTGGGACTGTAACCTAGGGGGAGAGCCTATGGATTATGCTGATCTAGTCGAGTTTGCGGTCACAGACCGTCAGCGCGAAGTCATGAATGCGGTCATAGAGCACGGCACCACACGCAAGGCGGCGAAGGCTCTGGGCGTCTGCAAAAACACGGTGGATACCGTTATAAGCTCTTGCAAAAAGCGCGCCACACAAGCGGGCGTTGGCGTCCATTTTCAGTCTGGAAGCCCTGTTTATCCGATACCGCTCGGCTTGCGCGTTAAAGGCACGTCTACGCTGCGCAGGCTGGACGATGGCACAATTCAATGGGTCAAGACCCGCGAGGACTTTGAAGCGCTTCAGGCTGAACGGGACGCCGCCGCGAAGGCGTTCTTTGCCGAGTACCCGCCCGTCAGCGCGCCCGCCTGCATTCCGTCAGACGATACCGACATCATCCCGTGGTTCCAGATCGGTGACGCGCATCTGGGCATGGTCGCATGGGCGCGCGAGGTAGGCCACAGCTTCGACTTGGACATTGGCGCGCGCGAGTTGCTTCACGCGTTCAGGATGCTGGTGGACCGCGCCCCGGCTGCGCAGCGTTGCGTCATCAATGATCTGGGCGACTTCACGCACTATGAGAACTTCCGCGCCGAGACAGAGGCCAGCGGACACAGGCTGGATGCTGACGGGCGCTTCCCCAAGATGGTCGAGATTGTCGCGTCGGTCCTGCGCCAGATGATCGACTATGCGCTGACCAAATACCAGTACGTTGACGTAATCATCAACCAGGGCAACCACAGCCGGACGAACGACATTCACTTCCGCGTGGCGATCAACTGGGCTTACTCCGCCAGCGGGCGCGTGACGGCGCTGGATAATTCCGGCGTGTTCATCCCCTACCGCATGGGCAACACGCTGGTCATCACGCACCACAGCGACAAGGCGACCGGAGCGAAGCTGGCCGACGCCGTGCTGACGGGATACCGCGATCTGCTGCGCGAATGCGAATACGTCTATGTTGACACCGGCCACACGCACCATCGCCACGTCGCTAAGGAATACGGGCTGATCCAGATCGAGACGTGGAACAACCTGTCACCAAACGACGCGCACCATCACAACGCGGGCTGGCGATCAAAGCAGTCCATGTCCTGCGTGGTGCGGTCCCGAAAGCATGGCGAGACAGAGCGATACCGCGTGCCGATTGAATTGGTCTGGGAGAGGTTGCGCGCCGCGTTTGGTGGCGAAGTTTTGACCAGCGAGCCGCGCCCGTATCTTTACAGCGTGTGACGTGGTATAATCAACGCGCAATGGAGGCATAGCATGAAACTGAATGTAATCGCTGCATGGATCGCGCACTTTATCGGTGACGTGTTCTACTATATCGGCGCAGGAGCGCATCATCTGCGCAACGGTGCGTATGCTGCATCCGAATGGTTCTTTGTCTGGGCGTCCGAATTGCAGGGCGATGACAAGCGCGGGCCGTACAAGACCTATGACATGGATGAAAGCGAATAATTGATCTGGCAAAGGCGCTAGGATTCGAACCCAGACTTACGGTTTTGGAGACCGTCGTGCTACCGTTGACACCACGCCGATACGCAGACAGCCGCAAAGGCGACCTCATGGGACTAAGCCCGCATTTATATAGCCAGATTGCTGAAGGAACGTCAAGGTGATTGCCCTTCCCATGTCCGCTAAATTGGCCGGAGGCGCAGCACTAGTGGCGTGCCTTACGCTGTTGACGCTCTGGCGCGTTGAAGCTGGACGCGCTGACCGCTTGAGTGTCCGCTTGGAAACCACGCGCGCTGACCTGTCGCAATGCCGTGAAAACACCGCCACGCTTGAAATGTCGCTAGAGGCTCAAAATCAAGCCGTACAAGCGCTTCGTGATGAGGGGGCGGCACGGGTAGCAGAAACCCGCGAAACGCTCTCCAGCCGCGATATAGAGCGTGCTGTGGCGCAAGCGCGGGCGCAATGGTTGCGGGACAGACCGATTGCTGGCGAGACGGAATGCGAGCGATTGGTGAACGTCATTGATGCAGCGAGGGGCCGGGAATGATCCGCTTTAACAAGGCGCGAAACTCTCCGTTCATAGCGGCGCTTCCGTCACGCTTTCAAAGAGCCGCGATTGCATCATGCGCCGCCTTGACGCTGACAGCCTGCGCAACCACGCCAGAGCCAATCATTCGCGTTGAGCAGGTGCTAGTACCCGTCCCCGTGTCGTGTGTTCCAGAGGACTTCCCCGGCGCGCCAGAGTATCCCGATGAGAGCGATGCGCAGGACCGCGCTGAATGGCTGGCGCTGGTGCTTAGTGGCGATGCTCTGCGCCGTGACCGGCTAGCTGACGTGGAGGCGGTTATAGAGGGGTGCCGCTAATTCCCCCCGTTCCGTTTGCCAAACGGGAAATGCGTTGTCTCTGGATTTGCGCTTGAAACAAAACCGGGCACCTTCCCAAACTGGCCTCGCACGCTTTTATCGCACACGTCCCAATGACGCATTTCAAAAGCAACAGCCAGCGCGTCTTGTCCCTCAAAGTCAAACCAATACCGATACGGCTCCATCCACTGAGTGCAAGGCCGCTCTTTAGTCGGCGGCTTTCCTATTTCACAATTTCCACATTCATTCCATGCAACGCGGTATTTCATTATACCTTCCTTTTCGGTTATAGAGGGTTGCCGCTAGGCGCTTTTCAGCCTCCAAGTTGTCAGCGCCTGTCGCGCTATAGTCCGTCCCTGTCTTGAGCGCTCTGGCAGGTCAGCAATGCGCTGGATGGCGTCACGCTGGTGGGCGATAAGGGACTGCATGGAATACACGTCACGTATGTGCGCGCGGAGGGCAATATAATAGCCCATCGCAAAGCCGATAGCGAGCAGGGACAGGGTCGTTATTCCGGCGACAGTGATTAGTTCGACTGTTGCGGTCATGGTCTTGCTCCTTGTTGCGTGAAGCCTTCTGATGGGCCGGGCCATACGGTGATAAATCCGTCATCCTCCACGCGTTCATTGCCCGGATCGCGCTGGTCGATGTATTCCGGCCACGGAGGGCGGGGGCCGCGTGTGCGGAATGCGAACCAGCCGTGCGGGTATGCGTTGGCAAACGTCACGTCCTCGCCATCGACCGACCAATACAGCGATTGAAACGCTCGCGGCCACTCGCGGTCAGAGCAAGCCCACACCCAGCACTGCCCCGGATACTCAAGGCGCAGCTCGCCAGCGGGGGCAGAATGGCGGATCGGGCTCATGGAACCGACGCACCGTCCAGCTCAGCATCAAGCAAACTTGGGTGCCGTGTGAAGGCGGGTAGCGCCTCATTGCAAGGCACGTCATTCCGAGCGTCCCGGCGAATGCAGTATTCATCGCCGGGCGGATCAAACTTTGGTCCGGGGTGCCAGTTCCAATAGTTATCCCGAGACACCCGCCAACCAAGCGAGCGCCCGATAGCGGCGTCACATTCTCGGCTTGGTTTGTATCCATTTTCTCGATAGTGTGTGTTAAGAATGCTTCGGGCGACTTGGGCTTTTGTTGGCTTCGCCATATCTACTCTCCCATTTCCAGCCGGCCCCTCGACAGCAATGCCGTCAGAGCGCCACCCTTCCGGCGTCACGCCCTCCATCAACGCCTCTACCGCCTCCCGGCTGGTGTCTATGTCCTGTGTCATGTCAGTCTCCCTTCGCGGCGTCAGCCGCAATCCATCTGTTGCCATTACGCCGGACGCGTCGTGCCCAGCCCGCTACGCATACCAGCACGCAAAATGCAAACACCGCGTACAGAGCCAACTCAATCGTGGTCATGGCGATAATCCTTCGGGTATCCGTTCACCATGTCAGAGCGCACATCCCATCGCCCTGACTTCATGGGCACGGTAAAAGGCACCTCAACGAGCGTGCAGGTAACTCTGTATCCGCGCGCTCGCCAATAAGCGGTGATGCGGTCGGCGATTGTTTCAGCGCCGCGTTTTGTCCATAGGTCCATTATTCGTCACCAAGGGCTTGGCGAGCGGCTTCGCATTCGGCGGGATATTGGTCGCTAAACGTGGTGGCCTCGCAGGTGAAAAGCAGCGTCTTAAGCGCCTCTCGTAAGGCGTCACGTTCAGCCTCAAGGTGGTCGGCGCGAACAAACTCGTTTCCGATTCCCACCGTAACGGCAAACCCGAAAGGGGTTTCAGCCTTGAACGGATTGCCGCCAAGCGCGCCCACGTCAGTGTCGAAAAACACCGTCATTCCAACCGGCGCATTAGCGTGTTTGTGTGTCAGTTTAGTCATCTGTCTCTCCCGTGTTAGACCTGCATCATGCCAGCGAGGGGGTTTCCTCGCAAGAAAAAAGCGACATGCGCTGCAAGATTATTCGCCTGTGTCCACGTTGTTTTGCGCGCACCACGCTTGGACATATTCGATAAGCTCTGACATCTGTTCCACAGACAGCTTGCTGGACCTATGCCTGAGCGCCGCTATACCCTTTTCGTCAAGGCCAACGACCAATCGCGTAGCGCCCATGTAGCCGTGCAAAAACAAATCCTTCCAGTCCGTTGCGTCCATTTCAACGCCGCGATATGTCGGGTACTGCAAAGCGACCTTATCAACGATCCGCCACAAAGCCCGGTTTTGGGGCTTGGTCCGTATCTTTGTAATAACAATCGTCCACCCCTTGCCGACCTGCCCCGCCGCCCAAACCGCCATCTTGTTGACGCGCTCCAGGTCAGCGGGGCCGCGTAGCTTTATGGTGTAGTGATCGGTCATGCCGTTTCCTCACAAAACAACCCGCACTCCGTCTGCATGTCTTTCATGGGCGCGCCCTTGACTGTCGGGTCTAATTCGTCAAGAAACAGGCGATCATTATTTACGCGCACCAATCGAACACCTAAGCGCCTCGATTGTTCAGCGCGCTCATTAAACACATTCGGGTGGACGCGCCTTACATGGTTCCAATAGGTCGGGCTGGTGGCCTTGACGCAGCCAATACAATTCGCGTTTGGATAGCCCTGCCGATACACGCGAGGCAATTGAATGCCCGCCTCCACGAGCCGCTGCGCGCACTCCGCTTTTGATAAGTTAGCGCTGATTAGAACGGGCAACACATTGTCACGCTCGGTTAGCTTAAAGCGGTCAAACCTGTTGCGCTCTTCTGACGTGAAACCCAACACATGCCAATCAGCCGTATTTGTTTTTTCCCAATGCTGGCGCGCGCCTTTTTTCAGAACTACCGTGCAAGGCGCGCCGAGCGGAAAACTCATAGCCTTTCGGTCATCCCAAACGCGCACAGCCGATGCGTCGGGGTAGTCCGGGTGAAGCGCAATCTCAACCTCCACGCCAAGCCAGCGCTCTACGTCAGCAAGAAACCGGCGATTGTCCGCATCTTCTTCGGCCACAGGCGAATTGATTACCCGCACGGTGCAGCGGTCGCCATACCTGCGCAGGGTCTCTTGAGCCGCAATCGCTGAGGCCGCGCCGCATGAAAACCAGACCGCTATTGTGTCGCCGTCTTGCACCGGGTCATATGATGCAATTTTGTGGGTCAAAACGGAACCTCGTCCGAATCAAACGGATCATCCTGCACCGGACGCCCGCGCGGACCCTGCCCGTCAACCTGCGATCCGCCGCCGCCACGCGCCTGCATCGGCTTGAACGCCACGTTGTAATACGGGTTGCCATCACGGTCCCGCTTGAGCGCGCCGCTTTCCCGATCCGTCGCTTTGTACAGATCGAGATAGCACACAGAGCCGTCAGGAAGCGCGACCTTGCCAGAGTAGGCAGAGGGCTTGCCTTCGTTAGACTTGAAGATAGTGCCGCGTCCGGGCTGGGGGACATACTCGCTCATTGTCAGGCTCCTTTGGCTTTCAGCGCATCACGCGCGTTTTCATAAAAGTCCCGCGTATGGTCTTCCCATTTCTCAGGAAGGCGGGGCAACCATTCCTCTTGAACGACCTGCCAGCGGGCGTCGAGGTCTTCTAGCGTGGTAGCGTCTTGAAGCATTGCCTTAATGGTTTCGTTGTCGCCATCGCGCTTGGCTTGGGCGGCTGACTTGCGTGCGGAAATCTGGCCCTCGCGCTCGCTGGCCTTGTTGCCGTCATCATCCTCTTGCGCCACGCACGCCAGAGCGGCGAGCGAGTACCGGCGCAAATAGGTGGTTGCCGATCCCACGCCTTGCGCGTTCAGCTTGTCAGCGGGCGCGCTGGCAGTGTTGGCGATCCATTCCCCGCTTTCATGCGTAAGAATGGTTTCAACGCTCACAATGCCATCAAGGTACGAAGGCCATTGCGTGACGCTCAAGCCATGCTTGGCGAGCACCGGGCGCACCGTGTTGATGACCTCGGCCAAGTCCGCATACTTGGAGCGGAAGTGTGGGTTAGCGCTGGTCTTGTGCGCGTTTTCAATCTCGGCCTGCGCGGCGGCGAGCGCCTTGGCAAGCCCGGCAATGCTGTCTGATTTCGTGTGCATCTGTCTCTCCTGTGTGTCAGTCGCGGCTGTCTAGCACAACCGATAAAACGAGAAGCGGCATAAGCACGGGCCACGTCGCGCCGAGCAGCCAGCTAAAGCGCCCGCCCTTGCCCTCTGTAATAGCCTCCCACATAACCCACCCGATAAGCCAGAATAAAACGATAACCGCGTGCTCCCATGTCATGAGCGGGTTTCCTTATTTGCGTCCACTCGGCGCTTTGCCGCGTGTGGGGTTTCAAGTTGCGGGCGCGGGTTCACCGGCTCGCATGTCTGGTGGTCGAGAAACTGCGCAGGGCCAGCGGCTACGCATGTGCCGAACGGGCGGCGCTGTTCAGGGGTGAGGGTTCGCATGTCAGCCTCCAACGTAGATTGACGGGCTGGGCGCAGCAGCGATCCAGCACCACATAACGAAAACGGCGAAGGCAGCGAGCACAAGGCCCGTCAGCCATGAGGGGGCTTCGCGGTTCATGACGTGCGCTCCCCCCTTGCAATAGCCGCCATGCGCTTGACGGTCGCGTTAGCGCCGGGCGTTTCTTGTGCGGCGATGGCGTCGAGGCGGGTTTGAAGATCGTGCTTGCCGATTTGCGCGTCGGCCAATTCGTCGGCCAAGTCTTGCATGTCCCGCTCCAGTTTAGCGGCATAAGCCTTCCAGTTTTTCATTCCGAACATATTAGTCTCCCTAAAGCTGCTGCGAGCGGAGCCAAGCGGACTGCTCGGCTTCATGGCGCTCATCGCCATCGTCGGTGTCTGCGGCTTGCTCCAATTCCGCCAGCCGCTTAATCTCGCGGCGGGCTAAATGGATCACCTCTAGCACGCTGGTTCCGTAGGCGTTGACGCATGGCGCATCCTCATCGCCAGCGAAGGCGATAAAAACGTGCAGCGGATTGCGGCGCTCCGGCGTGAAGTGCAGGCGGGCGCTCACTTCCACGTCGCGGAACTTCGCCGCGTACTCGGTAAGCTGCGCCAAGCGCGTTTCGACCAGCTGCCAAAAGCCAGCCTCGAACGGTGCGTAAATTGACTCAGTCATGGTGTCTCTCCCTTGTTAGACGCCTCACACTACCTGCTGCAAAATCTCCCGTCAACGAAAAAATTAGCTTGCGCGGAAAAATGTCAGCGGCATAATGGCGGCAGGTTCACACAGGAGGGAAACCGCATGACCCTGCAGGAATGGCATACGGCCGAGGGCCGCACACAGACATGGGCCGCGCGTCAAGTTGGCGTGCCGATATGGACGTACAACAAATGGTACAACGGACGGTGCAAGCCGACGCTGGAACACCGCCAAGCAATTGAGCGCGTCACGTCTGGCGCGGTTCCTGTGAGCGTGTGGGAATGACCGACAAACTGCGCGTCCTCGACCTTTTTAGCGGCATAGGAGGGTTTAGCCTTGGCCTTGAACGAACAGGCGGATTTGAAACCGTCGCCTTCTGTGAAATCGAAGAGTTCCCGCGCCGCGTCCTCGCAAAGCACTGGCCAGACGTGCCGTGTTACCGAGACGTGCGAGACCTTACGGCAGCCCAACTTGCTGCCGATGGAATTACCGTTGATGTCATCACGGGCGGCTTCCCATGCCAAGACCTTAGCGTTGCTGGACGCCGCGCCGGGCTTGATGGAGAGCGAAGCGGACTGTGGTCCGAAATCGTCCGACTTATTGGCGAGTTACGACCGCAATACGTCATCGTGGAGAACGTCGCAAACCTGCTTGCTGGCCCAAGCGAAAAACGAGGCGGATGGTTTGGCCGAGTTCTTAAAGACTTGGCCGAGTGCGGGTATGATGCGGAGTGGCGCAACATACCAGCTTGTATGGTATCTGCCCCCCACAGGCGCGAACGCGTCTGGATCGTGGCCCACGCCAAGACGATGCACAGAGATGGCTGCAACGATTACCCCTGCGGCTGTATGGGATGCTGGCCGCTTTCCAAACTTGGAAACGATGGTCGGTCGGTCTTTGTGGCCGACGCCCCAAAAAGCGGACAATCGAGATCGAGGAAACCTGTTATCACCAGCGATTGCGCGGCGGAAAGCCAAGGGCAAGCAATTGATGCTTTCTCAAGTGGTGTCGGATCAATCTGGAGCGCTGAACCCGACGTGGGTCGAGTGGCTAATGGGGTTCCCAAGCGGCTGGACCGCCTTGGAGCCCTCGGAAACGCCGTAGTCCCTCAAATTCCCGAACTTATAGGCCGCGCTATTCTAGCTGCACTGGATGAAGCGAAATGACCCGCCGCCCAGACCACATTCCCGCCCGCAAGGCGCTGACCGAGCAGGAGTTGGTTGACCTGTTTGTGCGCTTGAATACTGACACCGCTTCTGGATCGCTCTACGCCAGACTTCACCCAATTGCGGCTGCCCAACTTGAGCGCATGAATTGGGGCGAGACCAACGCCCGCATTATACACCATTTGCGCGCTCTAGGCTATGACGCAGACTACTTAGGACCACGCCGCCATGTCGCGTAGGCCAGATCACATACCCGCCCGCAAGGCATTCCCCCCCAAGGTCCGACAAGCCATCTATGACCGCTCTGGCGGTGAGTGTGAGGCTTGCGGCGTGGAGATAGCGCCTGACAACTGGCACTGCGACCATGTAATCCCGGTGGCGTTTGGAGGCGAAAGCACACTCGCCAACGGACAGGCGCTCTGCCAGCCATGCAACGCGGCGAAGGGCAGGCTGGAGGCAAAGATGGCTCTGCGCGCTGACAAGATGGGCGGGCGGGTCGGACAGCAGAAACGCCGCGCAGAGGGCAAGACAAAGCAGATACAATCGCCCGGCTTTGACAAGCGTTACCGCAAGAAGATGAATGGAACGGTTGTAAAGCGCGATGCGTAGAGCGGCAAAAGTCGATGCAAACCAAGCCGAGATTGTCGCCGCCCTTCGCAAGATCGGCGCGACAGTCCAGCCGCTCCACGGCGTAGGCTCTGGATGCCCGGACCTGCTAGTGGGCTATCGGGGCGTCAACTACTTGGTCGAGGTCAAGGACGGCTCCAAGCCGCCTAGCGCTCGCAAGCTGACACCGGATCAGGTGGAATGGCATATCAACTGGCGCGGCCAAGTGGCCGTAGCTGACAGCATAGACGCCGCCGTTGCGGTGATACGGGGAGAGACATGAGAAGCAACAAAGCGCCAACACGCGCTGAACTAGAAGCACTACGCGCCGAGGGTCTGGGCTGGGAAGCCATATCAAAACGCCTTGGCTATGGCTCACGAGATAGCGCCCGCAAGCGTTATGCCCGGCTGACCGGCAAGAGCGCGACCAAGGAAAACGAGCAATCGCAGGCGGCTCATGAATACCTGCGCAAGCGCAATCCTTGCGAGGTGACGTGGCACGAGCTGCATAAGGCGACCGGCATACCCCGCAATCGCGCGCTGGCAATTCTCGGATACACGCGCAGCCAGTGGCGCACCGCTAACCTTGACGATGAGCCGCCTCCCGCGCCGGTATGGCGTGACATGGGCAAAGGCGCGCAGTCGCAATACGCCCGCGCTCTGGAGCGTGTAGAGCGCATGGTAGCGGCGGGCGATGACCGAAGCGCTGCTATCAATCAGGTTGCGCAGGAAATGGGAGTGCGGGTGCGATGAGCAAGTTCCGCGAAGAAATCATAGGCGACTGCCGCTTGATCCTTGGCGATTGCCTTGAGGTGATGCCGACGCTTGAGCCGGTGGATGCCTGCCTGACAGACCCTCCGTATGGGCTGGGCGCTCTGTGGGGCATTGGCGGTTTTGGCGCGTGGCCCTTACGCGACAAACACATGAAAGATGGAGCTTGGGATCAACACACTTGTGAAGCAGCTATAACTTTTGCTCGGTCACTGTCGCGCCTCATAGTTGTTTGGGGTGGAAATTATTATGCGCTTCCGCCTTCGCGCGGGTGGCTCCTTTGGGACAAAATGCAAGAGCATTCAACTGCGCACGCTGAAATGGCGTGGACTAACTTGGATATGCCTGTTCGGACATTTCGATATGCTAGAGCGCAGTTAGCGACCGAAGGTAAAGAGCATCCTACGCAAAAGCCGCTGCCGCTCATGCAGTGGTGCCTAGGCTTCCTGCCTAACGCCCAAACCATCCTAGACCCCTTCATGGGTTCCGGCACCACTGGCGTTGCGTGTGTGAACCTTGGCCGCAAGTTCATCGGCATTGAGCTTGAGCCCAAGTATTTCGACATCGCGTGCAGGCGCATTGAGGAAGCATACAAGCAGCCCCGGCTATTTGAGGAGCCTGCGCCCAAGCCCGTGCAGGAGTCTATGCTATGACCGCCCGCGACATTATTCACATTTACCCCGACACCGCCGCTCAAAAGCGTGACTGGGTGCTGCGCGATATCTGCCATCGCCATGACGTGACGCTTGCCCATTTAGCAGGACCGTCGCGGCGCAAGGACATTATGCCCGCCCGGCATGAAGCGTATTACCGGCTGAAGGATGAGGCTGGGTTATCCTTTCCACGCATCGGCGCAATCCTTGGCGGGCGGAACCATTCGACGGTCATACACGGCGCTAGGAAGCACGCGGCGCGGCATGGCTTGCCGGGCGTGTCTAGCAAAAGCTAACGCAGACTAGCGTGCAATCGTAAACCGGCGCTTTAGCTTTGCGGGGTTGACGCGGGTTGCCGCGCTGATGTAGATTGATTTCGGGTGTTGAAAAGCCCGTTGTCGAGCCATCCTCACGCGTCTGGTGCGCTGCCGGGTTGGCTCTTAGCCCGCCGCCTGCTCGACCGGTGTTTTCAAAGCCCGGCGGCGCTCCAAACGTGTGAGGATGATGGCGTCATGAGCGCCCAACAAGCTGACTTTGAAAAGAGCCAAGAAGCCGCTTTTAGGCGCAATCTTAGGCGCATAATTACACAATCAAGCCTGACCCGGTGCGAGCGCGACATAACGCTTGCGCTGGTTAATCATTGGCTGCATCACCGCAAAAAGAATGACGGCGTTGTGCATCCGGGGCGCGAGAAGCTGGCGAAGCGTTCCGGCGCGTCGTTAGCGTCTGTGAAGCGCACACTAGCGATGCTGCGGGATGCCAAGGTGGTGCGGGCGGTTGCGCATCTTGAGGGCCGGGGCCGGTGCGCGACTGAATATCGTCTGTACCCGGATCGTTTGATTGCCTTCCTTAGCGGGTCAAATGAGCCCCCCAGCGCTATACGGGGGGTCAAAAGTCACCCCATGAGGGGGGTCAAAATGAGCCCCCGTATAAGTAACGTTGGAGCCAAGCTGGAGCCTAAGCCAGAGGCGAGCAACGTGATCCCATTTCGCAAACGAAAGCCTAGCCAGAAGAAAGGTTCCGTGTGATGGAAAGCCGCAAGGAGCTTAGACCGCACCAGCAGAAGGCTATCGAACAGCTTAGGTCTTCTCTGGCTAAGGGTTACAAGCGTGTTGTCATACAAGCGCCGACAGGTTTCGGTAAAACGCTGACCGCTGCAAAGGTGGTTGACGGTGCGCTGGCTAAGGGCAACCGCGTTATCTTTACCGCACCGGCTATCAGCTTGATTGACCAGACCGTAGCGGCGTTTGAGGCTGAGGGCATAACCGATATTGGCGTGATGCAGGGCAATCACCCGCGCACAGACCCGTCAAGGCCGGTGCAGATCGCTTCGGTTCAAACGCTGGCAAGGCGTGACATACCGGACGCGGCGATGGTTCTGGTGGACGAATGCCATATCCGCTCTGAGGTTATTGAAACGCTGATGAGCGAGAGGCCGGACGTGTTTTTTGTGGGTCTTAGTGCAACGCCTTGGCGCAAGGGAATGGGTTTGTGGTGGCAGGATATGGTGACGCCTGTTTCGCTGGCTGAGTTAATTGAGCAGGGCTATTTGTCCAAGTTTGTCGCTTATGCGCCAGAGGTGCCGGATTTGAGCGGTGTGAAGGTGCGCGCTGGTGAGTATGCCGAGGCTGCGCTTGCTGAGATGATGGGCAATGCGAAGCTGGTAGGAAACGCGGTGGAGACGTGGCTTGCCAAGGGTGAGGACAGGCCGACGCTTTGCTTTGCGGTGAATAGGGCGCACGCGGCGTTGCTTCAATCGCGCTTTGAGGCGCACGGCGTGGCGGCTGGATATGTGGACGCTATGACGGATCGAGTAGAGCGCGAGTTTATCAATCGGCGCTTCCGTGACGGTGATTTGCGGGTGATATGCAGCGTGCGAACTATGACAACCGGCGTTGATTTGCCCGTGGGCTGCATTGTCGATTGCGCCCCGACAAAATCAGCCATGCTTCACGTTCAAAAGATTGGGCGGGGCTTGCGGATAAATCCCGGCACTGAGGATTGCCTGATTTTAGATCACTCTGGCAACACGATCAGGCTGGGGCTAGTGACTGAGATTTCATGTGATGCTCTTGATCGCACGCCCCCTGGTGAGGCAGCTGGCGACACGGTGCGAACCAAGGAAGCAAAGCCGTGCGTTGCCTGCGGCGCGCTGCACTCCAAGCCGGTGTGTCCTGTGTGCGGTCATGTCAAGAAGCCGCTTAGCGGCAACGTAGAGGCGGTTGACGGCGAGCTTGTGCAGATCGGCGGCGCTAAAAAGGCTTTCAGCCGCGAGGAAAAACAACGGTTCTGGAACATGGCGCTTTGGCTGGACCGCGAGCGTGGCCGAGGCGGGAAGCTGGCGAAAGGGCTTTATAAGGGCAAGTTTGGCGTATGGCCCAACGGGTTGTTTGATCACCCTGTGGCCGCTGACGCTGCGTTTATGAGCTACGAAAAGAGTCGGCGCATCGCATACGCAAAAAAAATGAATAAGTTGAAGGGCAAATAAGATGCACCACGATAAAACAGATCACGCGGCAAAGGGTAAATGGCGCGGCATTCTTATGGAGTTTGGCATTCCAGCTAAAACGCTGACCGGCAAACACACATCGTGTCCATTGTGCGGCGGTGTGGATCGGTTTCGCTTTGACAATAAAGAGGGGCGCGGAACTTACATTTGCGGTCAATGTGGAGCGGGAAACGGATTTGACCTTGCGATGAAGTTTACCGGAAAGAGCTTCGGGGAGGTCGCCAGCGCCATTGACGGGTTTGTGGGTAACGTCAAGCCGGAGGCTATTCAAAAGCCAATGGGCGAAGAGAGGCGGGTAAAGGCGCTTCGATCCGTTTGGCTGGATAGCAAGGCCGTGACGCCGGGCGATTTGGCGGATAAGTACCTGCGCAGCCGTGGGCTGGGGGAGCATGAATATTCAAAGGCGCTTCGCTTTGCCCCTGCATTGCCCGATGGTGAGGGCGGCGTAAGGCCGTGTCTGATCGCTCTGGTAGGTGTGTATGGCGAGAAGCCCGCAACGCTTCACAGGACGTTCCTGCGCCCTGATGGTTTGGCTAAGGCTGAGATGGGAAGCCCGCGAAAGCTCATGCCGGGCGAGGTTCCAGACGGTGTGTGCGTGCAGTTGAGCGATTGGACGGGCGGCCCGCTTGGCATTGCTGAGGGCATTGAAACAGCGATGGCCGCTAGCGCGCTGTATGATATGCCAGTCTGGTCAGCAATTAACGCTGGGTTTCTTGAGAAGTGGACTCCGCCAAGCGATTGCGCCGAGGTTGCGGTATTCGGTGACAATGATCCGAAGTTTGCCGGGCAAGCTGCTGCCTATAAACTTGCGCACAGGTTGGCAGTGAAGGGCTTGCAAGTCACGGTGCATATACCGCGCCAAGCGGGGAGAGACTGGGCGGATGAGTGGGCGCTTAGGTCGGAAAAATCACGCCCGCGCTAATTTTCTTGTTGACACCCTCAAACCCATCCCCCATGATGTGCACACCAACCAAGGGAGAGACGATATGACTAAAGCCAAACGCCACACCGCCCCGGAAGTGATCGCAAGCGTCCTGGGATGGGACATGCGCGACGTTTCCGATGGCCGGTATCAATCTACCCGATTCAATTCGCCTGGGGTGTATGTGTGCGGTGATGATTACTACTGCGCACCTTCAGGCAGCCAAAAGCCTCCGCGCGGCGATGATGGCTGGAAATGGCAAGAGGCTGGTGAATGGCGCGGGCGTACAGTGTATCGCGCCCAGGCATAACCCCCCCGCCCTGAGCACGGCCCTAAACTGCTCACATCAACAGGAGAGACAGCATGACCTACCAGTTCCAAGTCGGTGACACCGGCAAGACCCGTGACGGGCGGCCCTATCGCGTGATTGCGACGGACTTGAAGAGCGACGAGACCATTGTGGCGATAATTGAGTACAATGGCGGCAATGAGTTTGCCGCGATGCGCTTTGCCAATGGCCATGTGGTTGCAGATGGGGGGCTCGAAGCGGGCGACCTTATGCCGCCCATCCCCGCAGTGTACGTCAATTTCATCTTCGCCGGTCACGATGCGCCAGAGTGTATGAGCAAGAGGATGGTACGCGGGTTGCTGGCGCATCTACTTTCACCTCGCGGGAAGCGGCTGACGGAAATGGCCGGGGTGGTACGCGCATCGGCTGCATCCGCGTTGAGTTGGAGGCGCGGTTTGATGGCTGAGGAATACCAACGCTGGGCAGACTATTGCGAGGCCGGTCCTGACACGATGACCGACGAGCAAAAGCAGGAGCGCTATCGAAACTGGCGCGCGAGCTGGATGGCGATGGTCCGAGGCAAGTCGCTTGAAGGCTTCTGGCGCACCCGCCGTGCTGGCGTTAAAGGCGAGCGCAGAAGTTACCAAGACGCATCCACCGCGACAGAGGAGACAGCGACGTGAGTGAGTTGAGAGACCGAGTTTTTGATATACTTGACAAAGCCGCCGATTGGCACTGGGCGGTCGCTCACGAGATGTGCGCCAGTGATGGGCTAGGCCCTGAAGATGCCACCGACGCCATCATGGCGCTTATTGAAAGCGAAAGGGCAGAGAAGCAGGCTTTGCGGGAGGCGCTAGAGCTAATCGACGCACATGACCCCGAAGCCCGCATTAATGAGTGCAGCGAGGACGCCTTGCGTGGTTTTGTAAACCGCATGGGGCAGATCGCCCGTGACGCTCTGGAAAACATCAAATGACCTGCGAAAACGCATCATATGATACGCCAGCGCTTATCGACTGGACTCGCCCACGGTGGATGATTGGCGAGGGGGAGATAGAGACGGCTCGCAAGCTGGAGCGCAACGGGCTGGGCAAGGTGTTTGATGACGGCGACGGCGGGCCGGTGTGGTGGTGGCCGTTTGGTGCGGACGCGCTACGGTGCCGGTAGTGTCTCAGTTTGAAATTGGAAACCGCACATGACCCATGGACGGGCGCACTTTCGATTCCCACGTTTACACCTGTGGCCGTTGCATGTGATACAATGGCTCAAGAACACGGGAGAGATACATGCCCAGAGGCCCCAACGGACAGAGGCGGCCAGCCGATGTAATCGGTGCGGCTGTCATGGTTGCTCGAATAGCGACCGGAGAGATACAGGACACGCAGACCAAACCGTCTCGCCAGCGCGCAGCGTCGGCGGGCGGCAAAGCGCGTGCGGAAAAGCTGACCAAGGAGGAACGCGCCGAAATCGCCAAGAAGGCGGCGGAAGCGCGGTGGGCGTGATGGCCAAAAAGGCCCTTCCGATAGTTTCAGACGTTTTTACTGTTGCGGATGACATCTTGCGGCGCGCAAAAGCGCGCGGGATGAAGCTGACTCCGCTTCAGCTAATGAAGCTGACTTATATCTCCCATGGTTTTGCGTTAGCCGCGCTAAAAAAGGATTTGTTTGGGGAGCGCATTGAGGCGTGGAAGTATGGGCCAGTCATTCCAGACCTGTACCACGCAACTAAGTCTTATGGGCGCAACCCAATACCCTCTGAATTGATAAGCGATGAAGGGCCGACTCTTGTCGGTGACGTGGGTCAGCTATTGGATCAGGTTGTGGATAAATATGGAGGTCTGTCTGCGTTTGCGCTATCGTCTTTGACGCACATGGCCGGCTCGCCTTGGAGTCAGGTTTTCAAGGAAAATGAGCGAGGCGTCGAAATACCGGACGAAATAATAAAAGCTCATTACGAGAAGAAGTTACATGCTGCTAAACATTCCACCGCCGCCTGATGGCGCTGAAGCCAATACAAAAAACGCACGGCGGCGCAGTAGAGGGATTCACAGGAAGGGCGGCCCATGCTAGTGCATGAACCGCCCCGATGAGACGCCTAGCTCTGCTAGGTTCCTGGCGCACCTAAGGCCGTTGACGTTTGCCCGTCAGCGGCCTTTGCATTTGAGTCCTATCCGATTTTGGGAAAATGAGAAGGCGCCCACATACACCAGTCGTCAGCACGCACTGATTCCGGCGTACGGATCAACATAAAACGCCATCTCGTGGAAAACTGTGCGTGGAAAATTCAAACTGAGACACTACCACGGTGCCCGGAGACTTGACGCCTTAGCAGCAAAAAACGCATAAATCGCGCTTTTCCCGTTGACGCGCCCACATTTATGTGGGATAAGGGGTTATGAACAACGGGAGAGACGACATGACCAACGCAATCGCCGCATACAAAGCCGCCCGCACCGCCTACTTCGCGCAACTGGACAGCGCAGAGGCGAAAGCCGCCTATGAAGCGCGCGAGAAGGCAGGTGACGCGTTTCGCGCAGGCCGCATGGGCACCGAAGAATATTTCTTGATCCGCGCCGCACACGAAGCGCAGAATGCCAAGTTTGATGCCTTAAGCGTAGCGTTCAATGACACTAAGGATCGCGCCGAAGCGGAGGGCGCAGTGTTTTGCGAGTGGACCGGCGATCTGGTCGAGGCTGAGGCTGATGCAGAGCAAACGCTGGAATTGTTTGCTTAAGGGTCTAATAAATGTGCGTTTTCGCAACAATGGCAGCATTTGCTGCTGGATATGTGTTTTCGGTTTGGGACCAAAAGCATGGCGCGCGGGTTGGGCTTAAAGCTGGCCAAACTCTTAGAAAGATTTTCAAGCTATGACCTCCGCCCGCCTGACCGAATGGCGCGACCGCCTGCGTCTCTCAAAAACCGAGGCTGCGCGCCAGACCGGAACGCACGTCAACTCGTGGAGCGCGTGGGAAAGCGGCAAGACTCGCATTCCCGCATGGTTGGGCTATGTCCTGCGCGCTGTAGGCGATGGCCTGCCGCCTTACGCGTGACGCGCTGACTTGACGCCTTCCCCGCATAGCCCCATACTCACAGTGTTGCGCGCGGTTTCCTTTCCCGCAGCGCCTGCGCCCGTCCGGCGGCACCGTCTCTCCCGCGACGTCCCGGACGGGCGCCTCCTTCATCCGCTGATTGGATTGACACGATGCACCAGAGCCGCCGCGATGGCGTACCGGTGCGCAAGGCTTGGCGCGGTATCGCCTGACTCGTAGCGATACCACGTCCTAAACGCCAGCCCGCAGGCTTTAGCGGCTTGTCTGACGGTAAGGCCCTGAGCCTCCCGCAGATCGCGCAGGGTTGCGGCTATGGTCATGCCAGCGCTCCCGCCAGCATAATCATACAGAACGCAAAGGCGATGCAGACAGCGGCTTCTGTGGCGGCTTTGATGGCGTTACGCATCGGCCCAACCCTCTAGGCGCTGCGCCTTACGCGGGTTTACGTGATTGGTGTCGGGGTGCATGTCATAAATCGCTTTGATAGCCGCGATACGCGCCTCCCCCTCGGTTTCAGCTTCGACCGTTACCCAGTTGTGCCGGTCATTTGAAACGTAATTCGGGCCGCTGCTATGCCAGCAAGAAACGTCATATTTTGCCATTGTCATTCTCCCGTGTTGTCCTGCCTAGCGCAGGGCAAGGGACAGGCGGGCTTGCGCTGGCCTGTCCTATGCGCCGGGCTAGTTGCTCCAGAAGGCGTGTCCGTTGCTGATGCTGATTGACCCGCCAACCGTAAAGTCACGACCAATTCTGTCAGCGTCAAGATATGGCTTCAAGTGTTCAGGGCAATCGCTGGCGAAAAGACCGTTTTCGATAAGGTAGTCTCCGACTTCTTCATCGCTGCTAAGCTCCCCGATATAGTTTTCAAGCGTGTCGCGGATTGCTTCGGGCGTGTCATCGCCTACGCAATCAAAAGCGGCTTCCACGATCTCAGCGTCATATTCTTCTAACAGCGCCGCAAACTCGGCCAGATCGTCTAGGTCTGGGTGCTCGCTGCTAAAGTGCGCGCCAAAACCGTCATAATCGTGGATGGCGTATTCTTCAGCGCCGGGCGTGGGTGATTCGGCCAGCATGGCGGCGATTTCCTCGCGCATCGTGTCGGCGTCTGTGGCGTCAATCCAGCGGCCATAGAGGCGGCCAGCGTTGTATGACGCAAGGCAAGCGGCGTAAATGCGTGGCATGTCTGTCTCTCCCGTTAGGCTTGATTGCCTTGTGTCATTATGCACAGGGGCAAAGGGCGGTCAATCAAAAAAATGCAGTCGGGTGCAGAAAAGCGCTAGGCGCTTGTGTTGCAAGGGATTTTGAGGCATAATGTGCGGGATAAATGCTCTTTGACAAAAGAATTAGTTGACGCCTTCCGCGCGCGCTGGCATGGTCTAGGCGTAGCAAGGCAACGTGGACTGACCCCATGACCGAACAACAAAAACACCTAGAGGAGAGAGACATGGCCGGACAGTCTGACGAAACCTTGCCGCAACTGGTGACGCGGGTGGAGGATTTGGGCGATTATTGCTCCCCTGAAGGCTGGCTTATAGCTGACCTGATAGACATGCTGGAGGCGTGGCGCGCAAAGTATCCTCTTGCGCGCATCAAGTTCGATTCTGGAAGCGAATGCGATGGCGAGCTACTTATTCGCTGGGACGAGCCCGAAACGCCTGAAGAGGTTGCGGAGCGCTTAGAGGCTGACGCGCGCTGGAAACAGATACACACACGCAAGCGTGCAGCCCTTGAGTCGCTGACGCCAGAGCAGCGCGAGGCATTGGGACTTGAGTCGTGGCAATGGTTTGTCTTGTGACACCTAGACCGGTTGCGCTTATGTCACTATATGGCGACAAGTGAAACATGCTTCACATATAAGCCCGCAAGAGCTTCAACGCTGGAACAACGCGCTTGATGAGCTTGAATGGACTGAATCGCGCTTAGCTAAAGAGCTAGGAACGAAGCCTAATGTCATATGGGGATGGCGAACAGGTAAACACCCAATTCCTAAGCACGCATGGGCTTTTGTTGAATTGGCGATACGGATTAAGCGGGCTTATGATCCTTTGCGGCCCTGTCCTAATTGGCGAACGCATGGCCGAGGCAATCCGAAACACCGTGAACGCATGGACGCACAAGCCCTGCAACGGTTTAGGGACGCTGGCAAGCTATGACACACAAGCTGGATCAGCGTTGTGGCGTGTGTGCTTCCTGGATGTGGTGCGGTCGTCCGTGTGCGAATAAGCCTATGGCTAACAAGCCCACCAAGCCCATAACTAACGCCATAACTAAGCCCGTCCCCATAACTAAACCTGTAACTAAACAAGCGAGGGAAGCGGCGATTGCCCGGACGCTGGCATGGCGCGCGGCGAATCCGGACCGCTACCGGGAATACATGCGGACGTACATGCGCGACTACATGGCTCGGCGCCGAGCACAAAAGAAAAGCCCCGCCGGTTAGGACGGGGCGAGGCTGGGGGATGGGATGGGGTGTTAGGCCGGGTCGACGAACTGAACAAAGTCTCGCAGCTTTTCGACGGCTTCACGGCTTGGCGCTTTCTCGGGATAGCCTCTGACTACATAAAGCGGGCTATATGGATTCAGATTGTAAATCACAAGGGTTCTGCGCTCCCGGTTAGCTTGTTTTTGCGCGGCGGCTTGCACGGCGGACAATTTAATCATGCTCGTTTCCTTTCCTATGCGAAGGATGCAGGGTGAAGCGCGCGGGTTTCGTCGCCAGCTTTGACTTTAGGGCGCTTAACGCTCAGCACATATACCGCGTTAGGCTCGTCGCGCTGAAACTGTGAGAGCCATGCGTCAGCATTGTACGCGTCGCAAATGCGCATTGCGAGCCAATAAACGCCGCGCGCGTGGGACCATGTTAAGCGCCAGAGGGTTTTCCGTTCCATCTCGTTTCCTTTCCTATTGCGAGAGGCAGTTTTACGCCATGCCCAGGGCGGATTGTTAGGCGTCCTGATAGGCAATGAAAACAATCTGCGCCATACCATAGGGGCGCAGCACGATTTGATCACCATAGGACTCGCGAGCGCAGCGCACGCCTGTCATGCCAAGCTCTGATTTGACGCGTTTCACAAGCTCGCGCTCAAAAGTGCGATTCGCCTTGGCATAGTTCGTGCAGCCATCATATCCGTAATGAATCAGCTCAGGCATAGTAACGGCGCCGCGATTGACCCAGCAATAGTTCGCCTCGCCACCAAACGTATCGGTGTGCTCAAAAGTGTAGGTGTTCATGCCAGTCTCTCCCTAATGGCGTCATTGCCACGCGTGCAACATGGCACACCATGCCAGCGCAGAGCAACGAGAACAAACAAGCAACACGCATTTGTAATGTTGCGGTAATGTGTTCGCGCTTCGTTTCAGGGCGAGCGAAACAGGAGAGGCGAGGTACCTAGGAGGCACGGGCGGGTGGGCGCGCGCGCTCGCGGGACTCCGGCTGTCTGACGCTAACACCCCCCTCCGCTAACAAGTAGAATTTGGCATTTCAAAAAAATGTGCTACACATCTGTTGAGGCTCCGTCTAGAGATACCTCACCCGCCCGCAAGCCTAGCTCACGCTAGGGCCTGCACCGCTCGGCAGCCGCCCCCCCTTAACCGGGGGGGTTGTTGCTAGCGCCTTCAAAAAAATTGCGTTTGACTTTTTTCCAGACCGCGTGTAAAGGTCGTTTTACGTCGACGGATCGGAGGTGTCCTGTGCGCATTGCTATTATGGTTCCCACCTATGACGGCAAGCTGCATTGGACGTGTCACGCTGGAATATCGAACGCTTTGCTGTGGTGCCGCGCGAAGGGGCACGAGGCGCATTTCATTGTGCTACCGGGCAATGGGTTGATTGACAAGGCGCGTAACCTGCTTGTGGATCAGGCTCGCACGCTGGACCCGGACGAGTATGTTTTCATTGATGCTGATGTCGGGTTTACGGTTGAGGCGTTTGAGCGGCTTCTGAGCCATGATGTCGGCATGGTGGCTGGCATGTACCGGCACAAGGCCGACGTGGAGAGTTATCCGACCAAGTTGCTTTCAACGGAGCCGGTCAATGGCTTGCTGGAGGCGACACATTTGCCTGCCGGGTTTTTGCGTATCCGGCGCGATGCTCTGGCTAGGATGATCGTGAAATACAACGATACGAACCAGTGCTGGTATCGGCAACCGGACGGCTCGAAGAAAAAAATATTGCATTTGTTTTCTACGGGAATGGCTTTCCACGGCAATGAGGACACGCCTAGCTATGTCGGTGAGGACGTGCATTTCTGTAACCTGTACCGTCAGATTGGCGGCAAGTGCTGGATTGACCCTGAGATCAAGCTGAACCACACGGGCGAAAAAACGTATATGGGAGACTTCGGGGCTTATGTCCGATCCTTGGAAGCCGATAGAGCGTAAGGTCAAGGTGTCGCGCTCGGTGGCAAAACCCTATGGCGTGGAAGTCCTGATGGGCAATGAGTCCGTCATGGAGGGCGTGACCGTCGCTCAACACACGCTGGACCTGATTGCGGGGGGCATGTCCGTTGTTCAAGCCGCCGAGCAGCTAGGTATCCTCGAAGCCCAACTGATTGCCTATTACCGTCAGAAGGAAGACCGCTACGACGCTTATCTGGAGGCTCTGGCCTGTCAGGCTGAGTTGGACCACCAGCGCTACCGTGACGCCGCCCTGAAGCTCGTAGAGGCTGGCGAGGGTATGGACGGCGACAAGGCCGCGATTATCGACAAGGGGCTTAACCGGTTCAAGGACACTATCGGGTGGAATAACGCCCGGTTCCGCAAGGATGGCGGCTCACAGGTCAACATTCAGGTCAACGTCGCTGAGCATCTGGCAAAGATTGCCAAGGCCCGGCAGATCGAAGGCAAGGTCATTGAAACGGAATAGCCAGATCGCCCGGCGTGTATTTGCGCGTTGCGTCAGCCAGAACGCACTCAACGTCCCTGTGGGGGTAAGGCAGCTTGTGACGCACGGCATACGACCGGATGCGCCAGTACAGGCTTTTTTTCGTACATCCACAGAACCGCGCGACATAGGCCATGGAGTAACGCCCGCTGGCATAGGCTTCGTAACAGAAGCGTCCTCTGGCGTCGTTCAGAGCGCCCTTCATGGCGCGCGTGCCGAGCAATTGCTTGGGGGCAAACCCCGCCTCGAAAGCAATCCTGCCCAACAATTCTGGCAGAGTCTCGTAAGCCTCAATATGGTAGGGATTGTCCATGTCTGACATCGACGGTCAAATCCTTGCGCTAATCCCCGAATGGTACGCCGACCCCCTGCGCTTTGTAAAGGAAGCCTTTCCGTGGGGCTACGGCGCACTTGAAGGAGAAACCGGCCCGGACGAATGGCAAGAAGCGTTTTTGAGGGACTTGGGAGAGGAAGTAAAAAGAGCCGAGCGTGAAAAAGGCTCTATTAGAATGGCTGTAGCATCAGGTCATGGTGTGGGAAAAACAGCCATGACTTCATGGATTATTATTTGGTTTTTGACTGTTCGTGACCCTGCTAAAGTTCGAGTGACGGCCAACACTGAAGCGCAGTTGCTTGGCACGGATTGGGCAGAGCTTAATCTTTGGTGGCAGCGCGCCATACATAAACACTGGTTTGAATGGACCGCGACCGCGTTTTACCGCGTGGACAATGAACGCAACGCTCGTGCTGAAGCTGTGACGTGGAATGAAAACAAAGCCGCAGCGTTTGCTGGTGTTCACTCCAAAAACACCTTGCTGCTTATGGATGAGGCGTCTGGTATTCCGCAGGTTATCTGGGAAACCTCTATCGGCTACCTGACGACTGAGCAGGCCATACACCTTGCATTCGGCAACCCGACAGAGCCAAGCGGGGGCTTTTACGATTGCTTTCACAAGCTGAAGCACCGCTGGAATACCCGCAACATTGACTCTCGCACGGCCAAAAAGGCTGACCGCAAGCTGCTGGACGAGATTGTTGCCGACTACGGCGAGGACTCCGACATTGTGCGCCGCCGCGTCCGGGGCATGTTTCCGCGCCAAGGCGCAAAGCAGTTTATCAGCCGCGACGTGGTGGAGGAAGCCGTTGCCCGGCGCGTGCCGCGTGAGGAATACGACGCTTACTCGATTATCATGGGCGTTGACGTGGCCCGCTATGGCGATGACCGCTCATGTATCGTACTGCGCCAAGGCTCGAAAGTCCTGTCCATCGAGACATTCGAGCAGACCAATCTGGCCGAGTTTGCCGATCAAGTCGTCAGTATGCTGAAGATGAACCGCGATATTGTTGCTTGTTACGTTGACGAGGTTGGCCTTGGCGC
>Ga0307380_10001845_pt1 | contig 30449 bp, 22 predicted proteins | sample UN3MG_FD_202239 | JGI IMG/M metagenome (GOLD analysis project Ga0307380, IMG submission 202239) | Soil microbial communities from Risofladan, Vaasa, Finland - UN-3 | ecosystem: Environmental > Terrestrial > Soil > Coastal area > Acid sulfate soil | place: Finland: Risofladan, Vaasa | collected...
CTCTCGCACTTCGACACTGCGGGCATCGAGGATCTCACCGGCGATCTCCTGGCGATGCGGCGGCGGAAGGACCCCGACGAGCTTGCCCTGCTGCGATTCACCATCGCTGCGGCCGAGGCGGCCTACCAATACGCCCTGGAAGTGCTCGAGCCGGGGCGGACCGAGGTCGAGCTGTTCGCCGGCATGCAGGCCGCGGCTGCCGACTACGTGGGCGAGACCCTAGGCGAGTTCGGCAACGACTTCCAGATCGGCGCCGCGGGCAGCCCGCCGCGACGCCGCCGGGCGCAACTCGGCGAGGTGGCCATCTTCGACCTCTCGGTCGTCGTGCGGGGCTACTCGTGCGACATGTGCCGTAGCTTCGTCGTGGGGGGCCGGCCCTCGGCGGCTCAGATCGAAGCGCACCAGCGCGTGATGGAAGTCCAAAAGCTCGTCGTTGAGCAGGCGAGGCCCGGGGCAAGCTGTGCCGCGCTCTACGAAGACGCCCGGGCGATGCTCGAAGGATACCGCGGCTGGGCGTTTCCCCATCACCTGGGCCACGGCATCGGGCTCTGTGCCCACGAAGCCCCGCGACTCAACCCGCACTGGGACGACACGCTGCGGGTCGGCGACGTCTTCACCGCCGAGCCGGGCCTCTACGGCGACGACCTCCGGGCCGGGGTGCGGGTCGAGGAGATTTACCACGTTTCCGAGTCCGGCGTCGAGAAGCTGACCAGTTTCCCCATCGAGATTGGATGATCTCAAGAGAGGCGTTGGGTGCGTGAAACGCACCATTATCTCCGGGCCGGAAAAATATGGTGCGTTTCACGCACCCTACGCGGCTGAGAACGACGCCAAAACGAACCGGAACGACTGCCCCGAAACGAGGAGACGTGCCATGCGATCACGACGTCCAATGAATGTGCCCGTCCTGTTGCTCATTCTTGCCGTGTGCCTGGTGACCGCCGCGGCGTTTGGCGCCGACGACGGCGTGGCCAGAAACGTTCTTCTCCCGCCCGGCCCCGGGAATCCGCGGAACAGCGAGGGCGACTTCATCCAGCTCGAGGACGGGCGGATCCTCCTCGTCTACACGCACTTCATCGGCGGCGGGGCCGATCACTCGGCCGCCCATCTGGCCGGGCGCTATTCGAGCGACGGGGGCCGCACCTGGACCGGCGAGGACGTCACGATCGTCCCCAACGAGGGCGGCCAGAACGTGATGTCCGTGTCGCTCCTGCGACTGGCCGACGGCCGCATCGCCCTGTTCTACGCCCGAAAGAACTCGATCACCGACTGCCGCCCGTACCTGCGGTTCTCCGACGACGAGGCCCGAACGTGGAGCGAGCCCAAGCTCTGCATCGACGACGAGCTGGGCTATTACGTGCTGAACAACGACCGCGTGGTGCAGCTCAAGTCGGGCCGCTTGATCGTGCCGGTGGCCCTCCACAATACGCCCCAGTACGAAAAGCCCGACTGGGACGGCACGATCATGTGCTATCTTTCGGACGACGTGGGCGGCTCGTGGCGGCGGAGCAAGAGCCGGCTCGTCGGCAAGTCGGCCGACGGCAAGCGGGTCACGCTCCAGGAGCCGGGGGTGATCGAGCTGAAGGACGCGCGGTTGATGATGTTCTGCCGTACCCGGTCCGGATGTCAGTACGTCTCCTTCTCGGAAGACCAAGGCGACACCTGGTCGGAGTTCCAGCCGTCGAACATCATCTCCCCCTGCTCGCCGGCCTCGATCGAACGGATCCCCAAGACGGGCGACCTCCTGCTCGTCTGGAACAACCACGAGAACGTCGACGACGCCCACCGCGGCAAGCGAACGCCCTACAACGTGGCCGTCTCCCGCGACGAGGGCCGCACCTGGCAGCACGTCAAGACGCTGGAAGACGACCCCGACGGCTGGTACTGCTACACGGCCGTCGATTTCCTCGGCGACCACGTCCTGCTGGCCCACTGCGCCGGCAACCGCAAGACCACGGGCGGCTTGGCCACCACGCAAGTGACGCGGTTTTCGCTGGATTGGCTCTACAAGTGACGCGATCACCAGAGCATGCGCACGCAAGCGAGGGCATGCCACTGGCTGAATGCCGTTCAAGAACCGACGTCAGGCGGCGCATACGAAAAGGTCTCGATGTATCGTCGCAGCGAGTCGGGAACCGTGGAAGGCAAGGGCCGCCTCCATGTCCTCACGCGAATCTGGAATGTCTCTTCATGACGTTGTATGAAAATCCTGGACTCAAAATAGGGACGTGTCCCCTCGGCTCTGCGCGTGATGCCGTTCTGCTGATAGGCGTCCATCCCCTGGAAGCTCGCGTTCACAGGCAACGGCTGAGGCTGCGAGAATTCGGGGATTCCCTTCTCCACCGAGATCTGCGTGTTGTAGAAGTTGCTCGCGCCGGATACGGCGGAGATGTACGTTGGGCCAGATCCCGACCGCCACCCCTCGGGCACAATCATGGAGAAGCCGCCCGGCGAATGGACGCGATTGCTTTCGGCCGGCATCGACTTTGGCCAGTCGTACGGCCCTATCTCAACCACCCAGAAAGAACGGGCAGCAGCACAGGCAGCCAACGCAGCGGCCACAGCCGCCAAAACGAGCTTGGCACGAGCGCAGTTGAGATTTCCCGCAGTTCTCACGACACGTGCCCCGGGGTAATTTCCCGCGAACCGTGCAGATCACACGAAAAATGCGGATGACGTTATGCGTATCATAACATGTTCGGAAAGCCCGGGAATACCTGGACCGGTCGGAAGAGCCGGCTACCACGCCGTCCACCCGCCGTCGATCACGAGGTTCTGGCCGGTCATGTAGCTGCTGGCGTCGCTGGCGAGGAAGACGACGGCGCCCTTGAGCTCGTGGGGGAGGCCCATGCGGCGCATGGGGCTGTGCGTGTCGAGGCGGTCGGCCAGCCCGGCGGGGGCTTTGGCGGAGGGGAAAGGGCCGGGGCTTAGGCAGTTCACGCGGACGCCGTCGGCCGCCCAGTAGACGGCCAGGTGGCGCGTGAGGTGGATGATCCCCCCCTTGAGCGTGTGGTAGGCGACCGGGCTGGCCGGGCAAATGCCCTGGTACGCTTCGGGGTAGGAGGCCACCAGCCCGTACATCGAGCCGAGCATGATGATGCTTGCCGGGCCGCCGCGCTCGACCGCGTGATCCCGGACGAGCCGGGCGAGCTGGAAGTAGCCGGTGGCGTTGGCCAGTTGCCGGGTGAACTGCTCGGGCGTGACGTCGGTCCAGTCGTTGGCCAGCGGGTCGTGCCCGTTATTGACGAGCACGTCGAGTTGGCCCACCTCGTCGAGGATCTGGGCAAGCGCCGGCTCGATCGACGCGGCGTCCATCTGGTCCAGGGCGAAGCCCCGGTGGCCGACGCCTTGGGCGTCGGGCAGCCCCGCCGCGACCGCCCGGGCGCGATCGGCGTCGCGGCTGGTGACGACCACGCGGCTCCCCGCCTCGGCCAGCGCCCGGGCCATCGCCCCGCCCAGGTAGCCGCTCGCGCCGCTGATCAGCGACGTCTTGCCTGCCAGATCGAAAAGCTCCTGAACGGTCGGCTCGCGGTCGGCGGTCATGTTTCGGGGTCTCCTGGGTGGTTTGGGGCGGGGAGGAGGTGGAGAGAATCTCGCAAAGACGCGAAGGAAGAAAAGGGGGCTCTTCGCCAGAATCTGTGGGTGAATTGAGAGCGGTTTTGAGGGATTGGAGGTCAGGTTTTCTGAGGAATCGGAGGACAAAAAGAATGGTTGGGGAGAAGAAGGAGGCCCGCCATCGCGTGATGACGGGGCCGGCGGATATGCTTCCCGCCCTCGCCCGGCTATCCCTTGTGGGGTTGCTCCTCAGCAGAGCCCCACTCCGTTTCACCGGGCACGCGCCAGTGTAGCGGGTTGGGTTGGAAAGAGAAAGAAGTGCATCCTGCGGGATTTTCGGTAGAGATCGGTTGGCAGCAACTCGCCTTCCCGGAGTCACCACAGGATGCAACTGAAGACTATCCTCAATCGCGTCGAGTATTTCAAGTCATTCGTTTACGGAAAAGTCAGACGGGTGGACGACACCGGGGCCTGCGGCGTGCCCGAGTCTTCGGGTTCGAGAACCAGCGGCTCGGTCAGGCCATACGTGCCGCCGCGGATGCGGAGGGTCGCCGGGCCGCGGAGCGGACCTTGCTTGCGGAGCTCGCGGAGAGCGTCGCGAGCCTTCGTCAGCGTTGCGAAAGGCCCGTCGGTGAGCGTTGCATTCGGTTGGGCCGGTCTCCCGGACCATGCGTCGTTGCCCGCGGTGGAAACGTAAAGCACCGTCTCCTGGGCGACCCCGGAAGGCGGAAGCACTACCGACAAGAACAGGGCGAGGCAGGCAGTCGCGGCTTTTCTCAGCATCGCAGTGCTCCTGTTATGTGTACGCTCCCTCTGGTTTCCGTGGCAGTCGCTCTTCCATGTCAGGGATGCGAACGCCGGCCAGCCGGATATGCCAGGGTCAAGCGCTGCCCCCGGACACACATCATCGGTTGAATATCAGCCGCCTTCTCCCCTGTTTGCTTAGCTTGCAAGGTGATCGCCCGAGCCTTGACCGAATCGAGATGCGGAGACCTTACGCGTTCCAGCCAACCGACCAGGAGTCGTTTGAGCCGTTCAGCCTCTCCCCGGTGTTTCTCCCAGTCGAATTTGTCGGCAAGCAAGTTGTGCAGTTCGTTCGGATCGTTTTCCAAATCGTAAAGCGCATCCAGCGATCGGGCATCCGCCGAACGTCCGAAAAGGAGCTTCCGACGGCCGTCAAACACCATGAAGCCGGGGAAGGCCGTGCTTTGCCACTCCGAGACGACGAAACGCCCCGCACCGTCGCTCTTGCCTTCAATCAAGGGACGGAGGCTCTCGCCTTCCGATTCAGAGGCTGCCATCCCGCAGTAGTCGAGGATCGTCGCAAAAAGGTCCAGATGGGAAACCGGGGCCTTGACCACCGAGTGGGCCGGGATCACGCCGGGCAGCCGCATCACCAGCGGGACGTGGACCGAACCCTCATAGAATACAAACTTGGAATACATCCCGTGATCGCCCAGCATCTCGCCGTGATCGCTGGTGAACACGACCAGCGTGTTGTCGGCCAGGCCCAGCTCGTCGAGCCGATTGAGGATCCGGCCCACCCAATCGTCGACCTCCGTGACCAGTCCGTAGTAATCGGAGATCATCTGCCGGACATTGTCCTCGTCGCGATAGGCAGGGTCTTTGCCGCCTCCCACCTTGCGATAGGGCGAGTCGGCTCGCGGATCGTCGATGCTGGCCGGGACCGGCATCTCCGCGGCCGGGTACATCCCATAGTAGGGCCGCGGCAGTACCATGGGCGGATGCGGCGGGCCGATCGAAATGGTGAGCGTGAAGGGACCGTCCTTGAGGCGTTCCAGCCCTTCCAGTCCCTCTTTCGCCGTCCAGGCGGTGTGCGTGTGTTCGGGCGGCACATCGAGGCAGCCGTAGCTGGTCCCCTGAGAGACGTCGGCCTGCCCCTTACCATACGCGCCGTCGAGTGGGTCCGGCTGATACGGACGCCGGTACATGTTCGCAACAAGCTCGCCGGGGCGAAGCGGACGGGACGGAACGTTTTCCTCGATGTACTTGACCAAGGCTTCCGACTCCGAGATTTCCGCCCGAGAGCCGGACGGGCGTTTACCATTGACCCAACGGACCGGCCGATTGTAATCGAGTGCGAACTGGTAAGGACTGTGCCACTTGCCATGGTATTCGCCCCGGTAGCCGTGACGCAGGAGGAGCTGATCGAAGGTCGGCACGTCTGGCACATCCGTGCGACGGATGTCTTTGTTATTGGTGACTTTGGTCGATTCGATACTGTGGCCGGTCAGGATCACCGTCCGCGCAGGCACACACACGGGGCAACCACTATAGGCGTTCTCAAAACGAGCTCCTTCGCCGGCCAGCCGATCCAGGTTGGGCGTCCTGATGACCTTGTTCCCCGCACAGCCGAGGGCATCGAAGCGCTGCTGGTCCGTCATGATGAACAGCAGATTGACCGGCCGCTTGGGGGAGTCCGGAGCAGAAGCAAAACCAGCCGCCGCCGTGATGAAGCAGGCCAGCCCGACGACCGCCTGCGGGAATGATGCACGGAAATACCGTGTCACGGTAAGCTCTCCTGTATGTTCGATCTTGGTTGCCAGTGTCGGCAAGAAGACCATTCGGCTATTCGGGAATCACCCAGCGCGGTGCGATCTGATCGACCTCGTCGGCCGTGATCAACCAGTTCAAGAGCCGTTGCCGCAAATCGTCGAGGACGGGCTTGTGGGCAGGATCCCCGGCCAGGTTCTGCCGTTCCCGGGAATCGTTCTGCAGGTCATACAGTTCTTCATATCCGTCCGGATAGTAATTGTACTTCCACCGCCGCGTACGAACCATCTTGGCGTCCGGATGGCGAACTCCCTTGACCCCTTCTCCCTTCACGAATGAAAAATCCAGTCCACCACTGGTGATGACTTCGGGAATGACGTTTTCGCTAAACACGGCGTCGCGCGGCGGTGAAGTTCGGCCGGACTCGCTGCATATCGGCACCAAGCTGTGGCCCTGGCAGTTCTCGGGTTCCGGCAGGCGCGCGAGCTCGAACAACGTCGGCAACACGTCGATGCTTTCAACCATCGCGTCATAGCCGCCTGGCCGGACAGCGCCCGAAAGACGGATCATCAACGGCACGCGGATCGAGGCCTCGAAGAAGACGTTTTTCCCCAGCAGTCCGTGCTCCATAAGCTGATCGCCATGGTCGGACGTGAAGACGACGATCGTGTTGTCGCGAGCACCGGTTTCCTTCAAGGCGTTCAGGATCAGGCCCACCTCCCGGTCGAGATGGCTCACCGTACCGTAGTAGCTGCGATAGAGCCACTGGAGCTGGCTGCGGTCCATGGCGTATTGCGGTTTCTTTCCGCGCAGGATGAGCTTCTCGACCGGCGGCGGCAGGCGGCCGATCGTCTCGAGGGTTTCCGGCTCGGGCAGGGGGATCTCGACGTCGTTGTACATCGAATCGACCGGCACGGGGACTTCATAGGGGCCGTGCGGCTTCCAGAAGGAGCAGAAGAGGAAAAACGGCTGCTCGCCGCCGGCCAGCTCCTTCAGCCGCTCACGGGTGCGAATTCCCGTCCAGGTTGTATCGGTGTACCGCTCGTCGATCGCCGCGCGGTAGGGATTGGCATCGGGAGGCAAGTCTCCACGAAGCCGCGGAACCTGCCTTGCCAATTTGCGGTAGGGAATTTCGCACATCGGGTCGTTCGCTTGGCGCCAGCGGGCATACGCCGACCACGGATCGGTGAAGTAGACTCCGTCGTGCAGGTCGACCAACTCAAACCCGGTTTGCCGGGCTTCGTCCGCCGTGGGTGGATAACGGTAATAAAGATGGGATTTGCCCACGATCGCCGTACGATAGCCGGCCCTCTGGAGCCGGGCCGGCAGCAGCACCTCGCTCGCCGCAAGGGGCGTATAGTTCACGCGGTTGCGATGGCTGTGCGGATAACGCCCGGTGAAGAAAGAGGCCCGCGAAGGTACACAGACCGGTGCTTGGATGAAAGCATGGGAGAAGTTGGCCGATTCTTTGGCCAGCCGGTCGAGATGGGGAGTCTTGATAATCGGATTGCCGTTGGCGCCCACGCAGTCGTAGCGGAGCTGATCGGCCATGATCCACAAAATGTTGGGCCGATGCGAGGCACTGGCCGGAGCCGTCGATTGCGTCGCTGTCTCTCCCTTGGGCTCGTCGGCCCACCCTGGTGAGGCGTACAACACGGACCCGATGATTGCTAGCCAAAAGAGAGTACGGTTCACCGTTCGTGGCGCGATCATTGAGAACCTCTCCCGGTTCAAGGATTGAGCGAGGCTAGGGGAGCACGTAGCGATAGCTCACAAACGCCACATACTGGCCGTCAGGCGACCAGGAAGGCACGTTGATCGTTCCCTGCCCGCCGAACAGTGTAGCGATCACCTTGGGTTTTCCGCCCTCAATCGGCATCAGACGAAGCACCACGTCCTTGTTGGGCGGATGTCCGGTGACACTCTTGTCGTACGACATGAACACGATCCACTTGCCGTCGGGAGAGGGATGCGGGAACCAATCGGCGTAGTCCCTGTCGGAGGTCACCTGTTCCTGCTCCGTACCATCGGGGTTCATCCGCCAGATCTTCATGATCCCGGTACGTTCCGACTGGAAATAGATCTTCCTGCCGTCGGGCGTGTATTCCGGCCCGTCGTCGAGTCCTTCTGCCGTCGTCAGCCGCTTCTCCTCGCCGCCTTCGGTCGGAATCGTGTAGATATCGTAGTTCCCCTTGCGCTGACCGCAGAAAGTCAAGGTTCCGCCGTCCGGCGACCACCCGTGCCAGTACGAAGGCGCCTGCGGCGTCACCAGCCGCGGGGTTCCGCCGCCGGCAGGCAAGACGTAAATCTTCGATCCCGGCTTTCCGTCAGCGGCACTGATGGCAAGCCAATTGCCGTCGAAGGAAAGTCCATGGTCGTTATTGCTGCGCTTGACGTCCCCCGTGTCCAAGGGCGTCGGCTCGCCCCCTTCGACGGGAAGCGTGCACATCGCCCACTGCCGATTGATGTAGAACAGTTGTCCGTCGCGCGACCAGTTCGGCGCCTCGAAACTCTTGCGTTCTCGAAAGATGGTTTTCCGCTCGCCCGTCTCAATCGAGACGGTTTCCAGACTGGTTTCCCGCACACGTTTTTCGTTCGGCTGGGCCACGCGATTCTTCAGTACCACGTTGGAAAAGACTGCGGTTTCCGAGACGCCGGCATCGTGCGAACAAACTGCCAAGCCGACGTACACGGGGTCGGGCAACGCCAGTGACATGGCTCCAACCGGCTGAAAGGGGCCGCCCTGTTTGGCGACGGACACCGTGAAGACGTCGCCGTCGCGATCCAGCCTGACCGTCGCCGGCGTTTGAATCGGCGTCTGCACGCCCATCGTCATCGCGCCCTTTTCCTTCCGATACTGCAACGCAATCAGGCCGTCCCCGTGGACGGCCACATCGACGTACGGCGAGTCGGCCGCCAAATCCCGGCGGACCATCGCACAGGCCTTGCGATGCTTCATTTTCCCTTCGCCGACCCAATCCACGTCCATGCTGAACACCAGATCGCCGGTCGTCTTCTTCCAGAGGAACTGAAACGCGTCCTCATCGGCCCAGATGTTCGCGCCGCTGCCCTGAATGCGATACTGAGCCTTGTCGGGCAGGAACTCCGCAGAACCCCGCAATTCGATCTTGCCGACGTCGGTGGCGTTCTCAAATTCGCCCAGAGCGTCTGCCTGGACCGGGGCGGTCGTCAAGCACCATAGACTGAATAGAAGAGCTCCCAAGACCGGGATGAATCGTTGTGCGAGCCGGCTTACCAATGTATTCATGTGACTTGTGCTTTCTTTGCGTGCCTTGTTAACTACCAGACTAGTTCGTTTGCCGCCGGCTTGGCTCGGTTTCATTGCGGCAGCGGCCTGATAAAGATGTTTCGCCAGCGGCAAACGGCGCCGGGGGCCCAACGATCCTTGCCAAGGCGATCTCGCGGTCCGTTGTTATGGACCTCCACGGAGATATGGCCGCGGCGGCCCAGAAGCGACGCAACCCCTTCCTTGTCGAAGCCCGGCCACTTGATCGTGGATGCATCCATTTCGCAGATCTTCGTGCCGTTGATCCACGTCGTCAGATGGGGGAGCTCCCCTTCGCAGCGGATCTTGAAGGTGTTCCAGTCGCCAAACTTCCAAGTCCTCAAGAACTCTTCGACCGGAGCCGCATAGGTCAGCAAACGGCGTTTGTCTTCCGTCACCGGCTGAAACGCGGTCCCGGGATCCGCCTCCTTGAGTCCGATGGGCTTTCCGGTATCGTCGAAGACCGCCGTAAGGGAATAGGGGAGGGCGTAAAAACCGGCTAGGCCGTTTCCGTAGAAACCGCCGATTCCGCCGTCCCTTCGATGATCGATGAGAATCTGAAATCCGACGTTTCCCGCGGGTGTGGTCCGCACCAGCACTCCCGTGTCAACGGCCCAATCGGGCTTTGCCTCAATCAACAGTTCAAAGTCACCAAAGGCTTCGTCGGACACGAGGTATCCCCCGAGTCCCGAGCCGGGCGGGTCTTGCTCTCCAATGATGGCCCCATCCTGAACGGTCCAACGTCCGCAAGTCTTCAGCGATCGTTCGTAAAACGAGTCTCCATTTGCGGGTTTCGTCCCCTTCGCCGGCTTGACGCTTTGGGTTCGCGGCATAGGATGCCAACCGGCAAGCGTTTTCCCGTCAAACAGAGGACGAAACCCTTCGGGCGGTGATTCGCCGGCAAAGCTGTTCGTGTGGAAGTTCCATAGGCAGCCACTGGAAATGCCGCAACACAGTTGCCGCGTTATCGGAACTGAACAATTCGGCCGGCCGGCCATCAGGGTACGTAAAGCCCGGTGCCACAAACCGCTCCTCCGCCCCGTACTCGCTCACGTCGGGCCACATCTCGAAGGTGAGCGTTTCCGGCGTGATCTGCCTGCGGTCACGGCTCCAGTAAACCCACCCCAAGCTCGCAGCATCCCCCGGGCAGCGGAACCAACCCTGGTAGCCGCAAACCACTTTTCCGCGCAGCGTCGTCGCGTCGACAACGTCACCGGCGATCGCTTTCGAACCGGCCGAGCCGGCAAGCACCAAAGCGAGAACCATCGGCAAACCGACAGCTCGATACATCGTTCCCTCAGGGATGTTGCCTGACAAACTTGCGAGTGAAATCGAGCACCGACCGGGTGAATGCCCACGGCTCGGTCTCGGGCGTGCTCCGTGAAGGAGCCTCCAGCCAACTCTCGATGACGAATTGGTCGGGCGAGCCTTGCACCAGCGCGTAGTCGTATCCCTGCTGCATGATCGACACGTACCAGGTGGAGTCGTCGGCCAGACCCTTGCGGGCCAGCCCCGGGTAACCCGACGCCCAGTAGATCAAGCTGAACGGCAGCTTGCGCTGGCGGCAGTGCTGTTCCAGCTTTCTGACGTCCTGCCAATTGCCACGATTGAACACGACGAACTCCGCCCAGTTCACGTCCAAACGGTAGAAGTCCAACCCCCGGACCTGCAGTTCGGCCAGACGTTTCTCCAGCGCCTCGAGCCACCAGAAATGGTCCTCCAGCGGAATCGACGGGTACGTCTCGATGTCGCCGATCAACATTTCGGGATAGTGTTGGCGCACCTGCGCGATGAACTTGACCGTCTCCTCGAGCGCGTAGTCGTCCGACTTGTGGATGTGCATCCGGCAGCAGAGCAGCGGCTCATCCATCGCAATCGCGTGGATGTTGCCGCCAAGAGATCGAAAGCGGTCCCACTTGGGACGCTGGACCGCGAACGTCCTTTCGCCGGTGACGCCCCACGGCTTGACGGCCCCGACCTCCAGCGCGAACTTGAGCCGCCACTGCTGCATTTGCGAAAACCACGCCCGCAGTTCATCGTCCGTGAACTGCCTGTGCAACTGGTGGTCGGCGTACATGAGCACATCGATCGCCGACCGCGTTTCCTTCCACGCATCGGGATGCTCGAAAAGTTCGCGGAAACACTTCCCGTTGTCATAGGACGGAGGGCCCATCCATACCGTCGGATTGGCCTTTCCCTCTTGGCCGCGAAGCGGGGAGGCGGTCGCGGCCAGAGCGAGCAGGGCCCCCGCGATGAGTATGTCGGTCTTCGTCACGGCTTGCACTCCGGGGTTCTTGAACCGTCCAGTCATGCCGCGAAAGGGACCCGTTCGGCATTCGCTTCTCAAACGGGCAATTCTACATCGAACGATTGCTCAACACCATGAAGTCCGTTTAGAATTCCGTGCGCCGCGAGCCGATGGAAATCCGGCTCCCTGTGGACCACCCCATCTGCCTGCTTCCGACAAACGCATCTAATTTCAGTGTATCGCTTTCCTCACTCGGTGGTGCTATTATCAAAGGGGGGCAGATGAACCGACACGCATTCCCCGTCTCACGAAGGAGTCACGCATGAACCGTTCGTTGCCTCAAGCCAGGACATGGGTAGCCCATCGGGCGCCGGCTTTGATTTGCTGGCTTGCCGCATGTGCGGTGCTGCTCGTTCGCGGCGGAGCAGTTTTCGGTGCCGTGCCGCCGGCTCCTCCCAACGTGATCGTGATCCTGACCGACGACGAGGGATACGGCGACCTGAAGTCGTTCTATCCGGCCACCGGCGTCGAATCGCCCCACTTCGATCGGTTGGCTGCCGAGGGGATGCGGTTTTCCGATTTCTACGTCGGATCGGCGGTTTGCAGTCCGTCGCGGGCCGCGCTGATGACCGGCTGCTACCCGCAACGGGTCGGCCTGCCTGCGGTTCTGGAAGCCGACTCCAACGTTGGACTGAACAGTGAGGAAGAGACCCTTCCCGAACTCCTGAAGGCCGGCGGTTACCGCACGTGCTGCATCGGCAAATGGCACCTCGGCGACCGCCCCGAGTTTCTGCCCACGCGGCACGGCTTCGATGAGTACTTTGGCTTGCCGTACTCGAATGACATGTGGCCCAACCATCCCGTCAAGAAGAACTTTTTCCCTGACTTGCCCTTGATGGAAGGGGAGCAGACGATCGCATTCAACCCGGATCAAAGTCAACTTACGCGGCAGTACACGGAGCGAAGTGTTGACTTTATCGAAAAGAACAAAGACCGGCCGTTCTTCCTCTATCTTGCACACACCATGCCTCACGTCCCCCTGGCGGTCTCCGATCGCTTCCAGGGCACATCGGGCCGGGGCATCTATGGCGATGTGCTGTTGGAACTGGACTGGTCTCTGGGCGAGATTTTGGCCACGCTGAAGCGGGAGGAAATCGACGATAGAACGATTCTCGTTTTCCTGTCCGACAACGGTCCCTGGCTGAGCTACGGAGATCACGCGGGCAAGGCTGGGCCGCTTCGAGAAGGCAAGACCACGACGTTCGACGGCGGCCAGCGCGTGCCTTGCATTGTTCGCTGGCCGGGGAAGGTTCCCGGCGGCCGGGTTTGCCGGGAAATCGTGACTTCCATGGACTTGTTGCCCACGCTTTGCAGGTTGGCCCGGACGCCCATGCCCAAGAAACGTATCGACGGCAAGGACATCTGGCCGCTGATGGCGGGGCAACCGGGCGCTCGCAGCCCCCACGAAGTGTTCTTCTACTACAACGCCTGGGCGCTGGAGGCGGTGCGGATGGGCCGGTGGAAACTGGTTCTGCCCCACGATTTCTACGCCGTCGTCAAGCCCGGCACCGACGGCAACCCCGGCCAGCACGAATGGACACACGTCAGCATGGCGCTTTACGACATCCTCAACGACGTGGGAGAGACGACCGACGTGGCGGGCGAGCACCCGGAAATCGTCGACCGATTGCTCGAACAGATCGCTCAGGCCCGCGAAGACCTGGGGGACGGCGTTCAGCAGGTGATGCCCGAGAAGAAGGACTACTTCCAATCTCGCCGGCTGTACCGGATCCGCGGGGAAGGGCAACGCCCGCCGGGAATCGCCACCACACCACCTCGCAGTTGGCTCAGCGAGTGAACGGTCGAGCACTTGCCTCGGTTTACCGGCCTTGCCATCACACCGCGTGGCCCGGCCATGAACGGTCGTCCTTGTCGACTCCTGGATCACGTGGGCGTTTTCTTCTAGCAAGGTGGACTTCGGAGCCTCGACGCATGGGGAAAGACCGAACCCAACTCAAGCGGACCCAACGGCCTGAGGCCGTGCTTCTTGTGATTGTTGTCGTCGTGACTTGGAGCTTTCGGCACCCGCTGCACGGCTCGGGAGTCTGAAGACGGCCCTCTTCCGCATCCTCGATGTAGCAAAGTGTAGTTGATTCCCCTGGATCCACCTGAATCTGACGTGATCCTCGATGATTCGCCGATGTGGCATTAGACGGCTCTTGTACTTCGTTTTCCGCGTATTCTGACCATCTCCCGGCGGATTGCTGCTACTTATCGTCGGCCAGGATGAGAATGACGTTCGGCCGTTGACTTGACTCGGCCTTCAGCGATGAGGCGCAAACAACTTCAGCAGTGGCCGTCGCGAGTACGGCAATGGCCAATGTGGCAATGCGGTGTGGCAAGCGACGCGGGACGCACCCGCGGCAACCGGCCTGCGTCGAGGCAAGAGAGCTCAGCATGATTGTCTCCTCCACCGGCATTCCGACCGTGCGGCACGCTCGTCATTCCCCCTCCACCCACTGCGTCGGTAGGAGCGGGTCGCGGATCGAGGAGAGCAAGGGGTCACGAGCGGCAACCCGTCTGCCGGCTCCTTGGCGGCAAGGAACCGAACACGGGCCCGCTCCCGGTATGTTCCGTGCGGACTTGTCGGTCAATTCCCGGCGGCAACCGGGACCGTTGTGAGAGGGATTGTGATCCATGGCAAGAAACCGAAAACAGCGCCGGCCGCGCTTGCTCATTCGCCGCACAAGCCTCCATGGAGGTCCTCATTGACACCAGCGAGTGCGCGGGAGTATCCTGGTTCGTAGTTCCTCCCTGAGACAACACGCCCGTCACGATCGCGCGTCCCCCAAGATCCCGCCCATGAAAACGCGACGATGGGCCTGTGTGACAATCCTGCTGTTTTCGGCCGTCGGCGTGCCGGGTGACGCGACCAGCTTCGCATTGCCCGTTACCGACGGCCTAATGCTGTGGCCGGCCGCTGGTGACGCGAATCGTCTGACCACGGACGCCGAGGGCCGGCTCGGACCGCCGTTTCGCCGGACGAACGGTTTGGATCAAGTCGTGACACCGTGCCGAACGAAGCCGATGTTACCATAGGTGTTTTTGCCTCGTCGCCCGAACGGAGCCCCGCCATGGCAACCGCCCGATGGTCGATCCTGCTGGCCGCTCTGGCTTTCGCCTACGCTGCGTATGCGACAGCCAAAGACGGATCTACCCGCTTGGCGTTGGAGGAGGTGGATGCCCGGCAAGATCGCACCTGCGTCGTCTTCGACGGCAAGTCGCCGAACAAACTGGTCTGCGACACGACGCTCCGCGAGTTGCCCGACGGAAGCTGGGTGCTGGTGATGCTCGGCTATGGGGACACGGAACCGCTGCCAGCCAACCGCATCTGCATCGCTCGCAGCAGCGATCGGGGGAAGACGTGGTCCGCCGTGAGCCCCATCGATTTCGGCGTCAAGTCGCAAGACCCGCAGAAGGCGCTCTGTCCCAGCGAGCTGATGGTCCGGCCGGATCGTTGCACGCTCGTGGTTTCGGTCCACAACGGCGGATTCGGCGACTGGAAGACGTACTTCGCCCATAGTGCCGACGGATGTCGCACCTGGTCCGCCCTGGAGCCGGCGCCCGGCAAGCTGGCGGTGCGCACGTTCATTCGCAATCACGTGGTCACGCGCGACGGCCGGATTCTCATGCCGTTCCAGCACTACAACCGCTGCGATGCCGCGGCAACGACGATCAGCAAAGGGCGTTTCCTCCACACACCGCGCGACCCGCGCAACGGGGTGATCGCCAGCTCCGACGGCGGCAAGACCTGGGAGATCTTCGGCGACGTCCGCATCACCGACGACGAGGACTATCACGGCTGGGCGGAAAACAACGTCGTCGAGCTGGCCGACGGCACCATCGCGATGATGATCCGGGCGGATCGGCTGGGCGGCGCGCTCTACTACGCCGAATCGAAAGACGGCGGTCGCACGTGGCCCGAGTTCGCCCGGAAGACCGATGTCCCCAACCCGGGCTCGAAGGCCACGCTGTACGCACTTGGCGGCGACCGGGTGGCCCTCCTGCACAATCCCAACCCCAAGCATCGCAGTCCGCTGGCTCTCTGGATCAGCTTCGACGGGATGAACACGTGGCCCTATCGGCGGGTCCTGGTGCCCGAGTCGGTCGATGAGGGGGGCCGGCTGAACTACCCCGATGGGTTCGTCAGCCGCGATGGCCGGTACCTGCACTTCGCCTTCGACGACAACCGCCATCGAGCCGTCTATTACGGGGCGAAGCTGCCGACGCGTTGAAAGGAAAGCCATGTCACTTGCCTGGATAAACCGTGCTTCGCTCTTCGGGGTGTGTCTGTTGGCCGCGGCAATTTGGCCGCCAAGAGGCGACTGCGCCGAAGAGCGCACGGCCGCGCTCGAAGGCGATGCGGCGGAAGTCGAGGTGTTCGAGCATTTCGAGCCCGACACGTTCCGCTTGGGCGTGAAGCTCTATACCGATCGCACGTACACGCTCAAGGAAGCCCCCGACCACCTCCTCGGGCAACCGTTCGCCCGCAGCCCGATCGACCGGACGGGCTTCCGCTGCACCAAGGCGGGGGTGGTGACGCTGCTGACGCCCGATCCCGCGCACCCGCGGGCATGCAGCCGGTGCGAGCAGCTCGAAGCGGCCGGATTCGTCCGCGTCGTGGAGCCCCCGGTGTTTCAACTTTTCGGCGAGGCGGAATACGATCGGGTCCGCGTCTATCAGAAGCGGCTCGATCTCGGCGAGCAGTACCGCCTGCCGAAATGGGCCGTGCTGGTCGGGCCGAAGCGGATGACCCGTTGGCGTCCGGCCCCGCCGAACCCGTGGCCGGAAAACGACGGCGAGCTGCTGTACAACGGGATCCGCCTGCCCAAGCAGTGGCCGCCGCGCCACCTGGACCCGGCGAGCGACGAGCCGATGCCGGTCCCCTACCTGGAGCATCCGCCGGAAGTGATCCCGATCGACGTGGGGCGTCAGTTGTTCGTGGATGATTTCCTGATCGAGTCGACGGATCTGGAGCGCCGGTTCCACAAGGCGGCGAAGTACGAGGGCAACCCCGTGCTCCGGCCCGAGACGGAACTGGAACTGAACGGGGATCGCAACGCGATCGCCTGCCCCAAAAGCGGCGGCGTGTGGTGGGACCCGGAAGAGCAACGGTTTCGGATGTGGTACGAGGCGGGGTGGATTCACACGATCTGCTACGCGACCAGCCGCGACGGCCTCCACTGGGATCGCCCCGATCTGGACATTCAGCCCGGCACCAACCGGATCCTCGACCGGGCCATCACGCCCGACTCGTGGGCCGTCTTTCCCGACTACGACACCGGCGACCCCGCCCAGCGCTGGAAGATGTACCTGAGGCCGCCGGGAGCGCACCAGCCGGGACTCTCGATGGTATCGCCCGACGGCGTCCACTGGAGCAAGCCGATCGAAAGCGGGCCGACCGGCGACCGCAGCACGATGTTCTACAACCCGTTCCGCAAAAAATGGGTGTACAGCCTGCGGTCGGCCGTGCGAGGGCGGAGCCGGCACTACTGGGAGTGCGACGATTTCCTGGAGGGCTCCCAGTGGCACGATTTCCTCGTGGAGTTGAATGACGACACGCCCGTGTTCTGGGCGGCGGCCGACCGGCTCGATCCGCCCGATGCCGAGGTCGGACAGCCGGCGCAGCTCTACAACCTCGACGCCGTGGCGTACGAGAGCATCATGCTGGGCATCCACCAAATCCATCTCGGCCCGCCGAACGACCAATGCATGAAGGTGGGGCTCCCCAAGATCACCGAGCTGAACCTGGCCTACAGCCGCGACGGGTTCCACTGGCACCGGCCCGATCGCGAGCCGTTCATCCCGGCCTCGCGCCGCGACGTCTGGGACCGGGGCTACGTGCAATCGGTGGGCGGGCTGTGCCTGGTTCGGGGCGATCGCTTGTGGTTCTATTACATCGGGTTCCAGGGCGACACCACCCGGCGCGGCGAGCACTGGCAGCAGAACGGCATGTACGATCGGGGCAGCACCGGCGTGGCCTTCCTGCGTCGCGACGGGTTTGCCTCGATGGACGCCGGCCCCCAAGGGGGCAGCCTGACGACCCGTCCGGTCCGTTTCTCCGGCGAGCACCTCTGGGTCAACGTCGATTGTCCCGGCGGGAAGCTGACGGTCGAAGTGCTCGACGAAAACGGGCGCCCCATCGAGCCCTTCACGGCCGAGCGATGCACGGCGATATCGACCGACGGCACGATAGAACAAGTTGCCTGGCGAGATACGCCGAGTCTGGCCGCGTTGCGGGATCGACCGGTGCGGTTTCGGTTTCGTTTGACCGCCGGTTCGTTGTTCGCCTTCTGGGTCAGCCCTGCGGCCGACGGGCGTAGCAACGGTTACGTCGCCGCGGGCGGTCCCGGCTACCCCGGCCCCACCGACACGGTCGGCCGCAAGGCACTGCAATCGGAGAATGGCGACTTGCCGGCGTTCTGAAATCGACCGTCCCGATGGACCAATACACACCCGCTTGAGGAGCCCGCGATGATCGCTGATATTGCACGCATGCGAGTCGCCGCCTTTCTTGCCGCCCTTGCTGCGCTTCTTGCCGGAGACGCCGCCAGCGGCGCAGCGCCCGATCTTGCCGCGATCACCCGGCCGGGGGCCAACATCCAGCGGAGCATGAAGCTGATGGAGGAGTCCACGGCCCAGGCAAGAAACACGGTGAGGATCCTTTTCTATGGGCAGTCGATCACTCGCCAGAACTGGTGGCCGATCGTGGGCGATCATCTTCGCAGGACTTATCCCAACGCGAATCTCATCGTCGAGAACCGGGCAATCGGTGGATTCCAGTCGCCCAGCCTGATCCAAACGGCGGAATTCGACCTCTACCCGTTCTATCCCGACCTGCTCATCTTCCACGTCTACGGCGGCCCCGGAGACGCCATGGACAAGTGGGAAGAGATCATCCGGCGCACCCGAATGCGCACGGCCGCGGAAATCCTCCTCTGGACGCACCATGACGTCGGACGCGAACGGGACTACGAGGAATCCGAACGGATCCGCCAAATCGCGATCAAATACGACTGCGGCCTGGTCGACGTGATGCAGCAGTGGCAGCAGCTACTGGCCCAGCGGAACCTGCCGCCGAAGGCCCTGCTCAGCAGCGGTCCGCATCTGAACCAGGAAGGCTGCGAGCTGCTCGCCGGAATGATCATCCCGTTCTTCAAGTACGACCCGCAGCTCATCAGCGACGAGAGCCGAAAGCTCGTGACGGACGTTCCTTTCGCCGACCGGAAGCGCGCCGGCCGGCTCCCGGACGGCAGCATCGAAGTGACGTTCACGGGCAACCGGATCGACGCGATCGGCTCGCCCGACGCCGGCGACGCGCCGCTTGCCGAGGTGCTGATCGACGGGCGGAAGCCCTCGACGCTTCCCGGGCTTCACGTTCTGACTCGGCCAAGCAACGCGCCGTTCGACGCCGTCCGTCCCGCGCTGAAACGCATCGGGCATCAAGCGCCGTTGGTGGAGGAAGACTGGACACTCGAGATCCAGGAAAGCACGCCCGACGGAACCCGCTTCCGGTTCCGGGCGAGCGGGTCTGTGACGGGGGACGACGGCGTGGGGACCAATACGGAGGAATTCGCGTCCCGTTCCGGACGTGTGGTCATCGAGCCGGAAAGCAACTGGATGATCGCCTGGGCGCTGGAGTATCGCAAGCGGCAGATGCCTCCGGATTTCCGGGTGACGTGGAGCGTGGTGTGTCAGGGGACGGACGAGCTGCGATTTTCGCCCGCGAAGCACGACGGCACGGAAACGATCGTGACCCTTGCGCAGGGCTTGTCGAACGATACGCACACCTTGAAGCTGATTCCCCGGAAGCCCACGGAACTGCCGATCTCCGGTTTCCGGGTCTACTGCCCGCCGCTCGACTAGTCCAGGGTGTACTGCGGGATCTTCATCAGCTCGCCGTCTTTGAGGGCCGACTGGTGAGCGACGACGCCGGCGACGGTCATGTTGAGCGCCCAGGCGACGTCGACCAGCGGCTTGCGCCGTTCGAGGATCGACATCGCGAACTCGTGGCCCAGGTATCCGTGCGAGCCGCCGTGTCCGCCGGCTTCTACGCTGGGCGGAAGCGCCGGCTTCTCCAGGCTCGGGAGTTTCTTTTCGAGTCCTTCATAGTCCATGCCGATCATCGAGCCCTTCTGACCGCGGACCCGACCGACTTCGCCGCCGTAGCCCGGCGTATCCCAACTGACCCCCATCCGGGCCATGCCGCCTTCGCTCGTGTGGAACAGCGCAATTTCCGTACCGAAAGGGTTCTTGTACCGGTTGTTGTTCGGCTGCAATCGTTCGACGAGGCTGGGCATCCCCATGCACGAAACCTCGGTGAAGCTGCCGCCGGTCACGCCCACGTAGTAGGCGTTCGAGTGCGTCGGATACCACTGGGGCGGGAGGCCGACCCGCCAATCCTTGTACGAGGCGATGCCCGAAGCCGAGTAATGGAAGTACTCGCCTTCGCTGTAGACGAGCTTGCCGAAACCGCCGGCGGCGTAGATCTCTCGCATCGCGTAGAGGTCGGCGTGGTAGCAGGACGTCTCGAACAGCATGTAGTTGAAGCCCGACGCCTTGACCGCTTCGTAGAGTTGGTCGGCCTCTTCGAGCGAACCGAAGACGGCCGGCACCGCACTGGCGACGTGCTTGCCGTGCTTGAGGACCTCGATCGCGTGGCGGCAATGGCTCGGCGCGTCGGTCGCACAGAAGATGGCCTCGATGGAGTCGTCCTTGACCATCTCTTCCAGCGAGGGATAGGTCTTTTCGCACTTGCATATCTCGGCCAGCGCTCGGCAACGGTCCGGGAACAGGTCGCTGACGGCAACGACCTCGACGTTCGGGTGGTGCTGGAGAGAGAACTGCGCGCCGAACTTACACGCTCCGTACCCCACGATACCCATGCGGATTCTCCGGTCCGAGACGGGCTTCCATTGCTTGGCGGCTTGCGGGTCGGCTTTCTCCTCCTCAAATCCCTGAATCTTCGGCACTTCGGCCGCCTTGGCCGCCGAGGCGGTTCCCAGAGCGGCTGCCGCGAACGTGGCGCTTCTCAAGAAGGAACGTCGTGAGGTAGGTTCGTGCATGGTGGGTCCTCCAGCAAAGGGTGGTTCGGGAACTGCGCCGGGCGGCACCAAGATCCGCCACGGACGAGTGTGACGTTCTCGTCGTTCCAGGAGTCCTTCCAGGGTCACTTCGTTTCGCCGCGATAGATGGCAACGTCGGCCACGCGGCCCTCGAAGTTGGCGACGTTGTCGCTTCGGCCGCCAAGGAAAACGTGCGAGCAGTCTTTCGGTCGCGTAACGCTCGCGCGGCCCGAGATGATCGGCTTCTCCTCGAAGTTCAGGTAAACGCGCACCTGGTCTGCCTGGCGGACCAAGCGCGCGTGGTTCCAGGTCTTCGGTTCGATCACGGGACCGCCCGTCAGCACCTCCTGCTTCTCGTCGCCGTTGAAGAACATCAGGCGTCCCTGCTTCTCCTCGCCGAGCCAACGGCCGCAGATCCCCAGGTGGTCGCCGGGGCAACGGTCGACGCCCTCGGGACCGCGCGAGAAGACGTAGCCGGTAATCGGGCGGTTATCATTGGGCAATCCGTTCCGGAAGAAGAGCTCGACCGTGTAGTCGTCGCCCAGCTCATCGACTTCCGCCTTCATGCGACCGCCCACGAATTGAATCGCACGCGACGTCTCCCCGCCGCATCGCAGGTCGTCTCGCTCCGGGCCGTCGAGATAGAACAAGTAACCGGTTTCGAGCCGGCCATGGTGGCCTCCGCCCGAGATGTCTTCGGCCAACGTGCCGTCGATCTCGCCGAGCCGCCAATAGGCAAGCGGTTTCTTCTCGAGCACCTTCTTCGCATAGGGTGCGCTCGACGGGTCGGCCATCTTGCGTTTCCTGCCGCTCAGCTCCTCGAACATCGAAAGGAGCGTGTCGGTGATGATCGTCTCCGCGTCGACTTGCAGCCCGGCGGTTCTCGCCGGCCACGCGTTGTAGCCTCCCAACGGAAGCGCTTCGGGCGGCGGGATGTAGCCTTCACTCCCGTTGGCTAATTCGATATTGAACGCGTCGGCCATGGGAGACCGCCGCTTCAGCTTCAGGCCCGTGATGGAGTACGTCTCGTTCGGTATCGCCGCGATGCCGAGATCGCCGATACACATCGCCTGGAGCTTCAGCTCGCGAACCGGATCTTCCCTGAGGTATTTCGCCTCTCGGGCGTAGACTTCCTGCTGGTTGCGGGGGACGGGGTCCTCCATCTTGTCGAGGATCGCCTTGGCCCAGGCCCATCGTTTCTCGTCGGGGACGCGCCGATGGAGCTTCACGCACCGCTCGGCAACCTTCAGCTCGACCCAATCGCGATACTCGATGCGCTGGTAGGCGCGCATCGCGGCCGCCGCAACCGATTCGGCGTATTCAGCGCGCGCGATGCTCTTGCGAGGCTTCGTGTAGTCCATCCAGTGCAGGTCGCCGCTCGTTCCGTTCGACATCATGGCGACGAACGACTCGTCGTCCGCCGCAATCTTCGTCGAGATGATGCGGACGAAGTCTCCGAAGTAATCGGCCGAGACCGCTTGGGAACCGAAGTAGTGCATCGAGTAGTTGGCCAGAATCCCGATCGGCTTTCCCTCGATCGAACGCACGGAAAGGACCGAAAGCTCATTGTCGACCGGGCCGCTGGGACCGATGTATTCCGGGTTCTGATAGCCCGGATGCATCATCACGCGAATCGTCTTTTCGCCGAACGGGTCGACGCCGATGCAATCGGGCCGCCGGATGAACACGCGACAATGCGTGTCCTCCTCGTCGATTGCCGAAGACCACCCGATCTGCGCCGGCCGAAGGTCGGCGACCGCCTTCTCCATACACTCGGCCAACTGGGGCCGAACTTGACGGACGTAATCGGGGTCGGCGTCCGTGCCCAGGCATCCGACCAGCGAGCCGGCCGCGTGGGAGTGAATGGCCGAGATCATCATGTTCCCGGTCGGGACGCCGGTCTTCTTCGACGCGGCCTCCTTCACCTCGTCACAGAGATCACGCGGCACAAACAGCGTGTCGACCACGACCAGGACCAGTCGGGTCTTGCCGTCATCGAGCGCCAATCCTCGGGCGAAAAGCGGATCGTTGACGCGGTGGCCCACCCGGGCCAAGAACCCTCCGCTGGACAACACGGGAAACTTGACCGGCGAAATATCGACCGCCGCCACGCCCGCTCGAAACGTCTTGCCGACGGGCGCTTTCGCGAAGGCCGGCGACGAAGTCGCAAGGAGCGTGCAGACGACTCCGACGACGAACCCAAGGCGACCGGACAACATTTCCGCAGACCGTTTCTTCATGGCGAGAGTCCTCACGGCGAAAAGGCGGCTTCGACCCGAGCCCGGCTTACGACGCGACGAGCTTGCCGGCGACCTGTTCGAAGTAGGCGGCCGACTTGGCGTGCGTCTCGAGCGATTCATTCGGGTCCCGTTCCCATTCGATCCCGAAATAGGGATTCTTGATGCCCAGCCTCTTGACTTCGGCGAGGATCTCGGGGATGCGTCCCTTGCCCTGCCCCCAGATCACGTCTTTCGCGTCGCGAACTCCGAACTGGTCGAGGTCTTTCAGGTGGAACGTCTTCACGCGCGGGCCGACCTTCTTGAGCGTCTCGACCGGGTCGAGTCCGCAGCGGCACCAGTGGCCCGTATCGCAGCAGAAGCCCATCCGTTGCGACCGCCCTTCCATCGCGGCGAGACCCGTCTCCGGATTCCAGTAGGTCGACGGTTTCGGGTGGTTGTGCAGGGCGAGATCGACGTGATACTCGTCGGTAAGCTCTTCAACTCTGTCGAGCAGCTCGGCCGGAGGCTCAGCGACAATCGCCTCGACCTCCGTTTCCGCGGCGAACTCGAACACGGCCTTCGCCGACTCGCGATCCTTCAACGCGGTGTAAAGGCCGATCATCTGGACGCCCGAATCCGCGGCCTTCTTCCGGAGGTCCTTTCGCAGGGTCGGGGAAAGTCCGGCCGTCGGCATTGCGTCGGGGTCCGCCGGGCTGAGCTTCTGCCAGGCGAACAGCTCGGTGTAGTGCAGGCCCGTGGCCGCCATCTTCTCGAGCGATTCGAACAGCGTGACCGTACGGAACGAGTAGGCCGAGAAACCGACCCGCCAACCGAGCTTCTGCGTGTTGGGCATTCCCCTCACAAGCGGCTCGGCGGCGCGGACGCGGAGACCTCCGAGACCGGACAGCCCGGCAACGGCACCCACGGCCGCGCTTCTCGTGAGAAACGTGCGTCGCGTCACTTGGGACATGGTTGATTCTCCTTCGGTACATGTATGCGGGCGAGGCTTTTACAATCTCGGGAGAGGACCCGTTTCCAGGTTGTCTTTCGGCCGCCCCCAAACAGCCCGTCGAAAAAGGGTGCCACTGCTGGCTTGCCCAGCAGTGCTGTACAAATTCGCTCGAAAACCACTGCTGGGCAAGCCAGCAGTGGCACCCAAGTCGCCGAGGGACTACTCTTTCAAGGGGACGCTACACCCGCCACGGCTCCCGCATCGCGCGCCAGAGCATCCGGCCGGCTTCGGCGTCGCCGAGGATCTCCTCCTTCTCCGGATCCCAGCGGACCTTGCGCTTCAGCCGGGTACAGATATTGGTCAGATGCGCGATCGTGTCGCTGCGGACCGCCACGTCGATGGTGGAGACCGTCGGCTTCCGGGTCTTGATGCAGTCGAGGAACTCGCGCTGGTGGCCCGGACTCTTGGGCAAGTGGATTTCGTTGGGGCCGATCTGCGAGTCGAGCAGCGATTTCGGCTCGGCGTCGATTTGACCGCGGCGGACGTACACCCAGCCCTCGGTCCCCTGAAACACGACCCCCTGCTTGTTCTGTTTGTTGTCGGTGTAGATCATCGTCACGCCGTCCGCGTAGGTGTGCCGAACGTTCCAGGCGATGGCACAGTCGGCCAGCCCGTCCTCCGGGAACGTGGCCGTCCCCTCCACCTCGACCGGGCCGGTATGGTCCGTGCCGTGGCCCCATTGGGCGATGTCCAGGTGGTGGATACCCCAATAGCCGCCGATGCCGCCCAGACAGTAGTCGGAAATGTGATACCAGATGCTGTAGCTCTCCTCCTTGCTCCACGGGCGGCAGCGATGATAGGTGTAGGGGGCCCAAGGGGCGGGGCCCAGCCACAGGTCGTAGTCCAGGTATTCCGGCACCGGCTGGGTGGGCTGATTCGCGAAGGGGAAGTCGTGAGGGACGCCCACCACGATGGTCTCCAGCTTGCCGATGCGTCCGTTGCGGACCAGCTCGCAGCCGAAGCGGAAGTTCTCGCTGGACCGCTGCTGCGTGCCCCACTGAAAGACCGTGCTATACCGGTGGCAGGCCGCGCGCAGGGCCTTGTCCTGGGCAAGGCTCAGCCCCAGGGCTTTCTCCGTGTAGATGTCCTTGCCGTTGCGCACGGCTTCGAGGGAGTGCAGCACGTGCCAATGATCCGGCGAAGCGATCGAGACGGCGTCGACGTCCGCCCGCCCGCACAGCTCGCGGAAGTCGTTGTACGCGGCACAGCCGCCGTCGCCGTAGTGCTGGTCGACGATCTGCTTGGCCTTTTCACGCTGCTTTCCGTTCACGTCGCAAACGGCCACGACGCGGGCGTCGCTCTGTCCGAGAAACGCCGACATCAGCGTTGGGCCGCGGTTTCCCAGCCCGATGCAGCCCACCGCGATTCGTTCGCTCGGGGCCACCTGGTTGCCCTTTCCCAGTGCGGAAGCCGGGATCATCTGAGGGCAGGCGACGGCGCCAAGAGCCGCGGCAAGGAAACGCCGCCGCGAAGGCCGCTCGCTTTCTTCGGTTGTGCAGTAGGACTCTCTTTTCATTCGAAATCTCCCGGTTCGGCGGCAATCGCCGCGAGTGTCATTTGGAGTTTTCCCACGTCGCGCCGATCAGCTCAACAGCCCGGTCGACGACCTTCTCGCCCTCGCACGATTCCATCGCCCTCACCTTTTGTCCGCGGCGGGCGCTTCCTTTGGCTTGATGAACATCATCTCGGCAGGCGTAACCCATCCCGATCTCAAGTCCACCCGGAACCAGCCTTCCCCATTTTTCTTTTGGAAGCGGCAGGGCGACCGCTTGCCGAACTCCTTGAGATCGTATTGCGCCCAGGTCTTACCCAAATCCAAGGAAACGATGATCCCCGTGGCCATCGGCGACGCGGGCGCACAATGCGATGCCAGAATCACGCCGTCTTGGATGATCATGTTGCCGGATTCGACCTCCGGATTGAACAGCAGCGTGTGCGCCTTGGGGTTGGCGATGTCAGCCGGGTCGCACCGAAAGACTCCCCGGTCGTACGGCTCGGGGCCGTTCGAGTCGCTAATCCAGTAGAGCTGCCCGTCGACGAAGTTGATGCCGCCGGCTTTGTACCGCGAGTTCAATTTATCCGACACGATGACCTTCCAACGCCACTCGTCCTTCTTCGCGTCATAAGTACCTCTCAGCCAGTGGCACTCGAACCCCTCTGCTCGATCACGGTCGCCCGTGCAGGCATAGAACGCGTTTTCGGCGGGGTTGTACGCCACGCAGTGGACGTGGCGGCAAATGACCGGGTTGTCGGGGTCGCCAAGCAGCGTGCCCGTCGAGCCTCCACCTCCAGAGCCGTTGTCCCGATAATAGGGACTCTGTCCGAAGGCATACGCGATTTTCACGGTCTGCCCGTTGTCGGTTGAGTAGTAGATGTTGACCGGGGCCGCGCCGCCGATCACGTTGCAGTAATTCCCCCACGCAAGCATCTCCACGCCGTTCACGTCCCACGTGTGAACGCCATCGATGCTGTGAAAGTACCAGCCGGGGCGGTCGGCGGCTTGGGGTGTATGCGGGATGTAATCCGCACCGTCGGTATCCTTCACCGTGATCTGCTCGTACGTTTTCAGGTTGTCCGTGCTGAGGTAGAGTTTTGCGAGCGCGCTGAAGAGAATGTTTCCGTTCTTCAGAATGCAGCTAAACACGACGTGGCGAGCGTCGGGAAACGCGATCCTGTACGGCCAGGTGCGGCCGTTGTCTTCGGAAAGGAAAACCGTCCCGTCCGCAAAACCGAACGCCTTGTCGTCGCGCTGCGAATCAAGGTAAGGACCCGCCGGCTGCGGGCGATACCAGAAGTGGTCCGTCGACGGGAAGTTGGACGGGGTATCGCTTGGGTCGGCACCGAGGCTGCGCGCGCCGGGCATCAACATCCCGCCGGCGGTTGCCGCCGTGGCACCCAAAAATCGGCGGCGAGTCACTCGTTGTTGTGGTGTCATCATGTCGTGCCTTTCGTGTTGAGGTAACCGTCCGGTCGCTTGCGCTCACAAGGACCAGCCGTCCCGATATTCTGCGCGGATTGCCCGGTCGGCCTCCTCACGGTTGACGATCCTGCAACGGGCGGGATCGAACTCCAGCGGCTGATCGAACAAGCCGGCGACGTTGCCCAGCAACGGCAATTCCATCACCGGGCCGGAGTAATCGAAGTCCGACAGCGGCGTCGGCCCGCCCTTGCAGGCGTGGCCCCACTCCCTTTCGTGGCTGCCGGAGCGCGGCGGCGTGTGCGGGGCTCCGCCCAGCGCGGTGCCGGCGATAAAACAACGCCTATCCATGAGTGTCTTCTTGGTTCTTCACACTGGTGGCGGGGAATGTTCAGTTCAGGTCCGGTCGTTTCTCACCCTTCAGCGGCATCCCGGGATTCGCGGTTCTCGGGAGGAATGGCCGGTTGAATCGCTTGCTCGTCCCGTCCCGAGATTACTTCTCCCACACTTCATTGATTGCCTCGACCGTCCGGTCGACCAGCACCTGGGCCCCCTCCGGGCCCACCATGTTGACCACGACCTCCGCACTGTAGCCGGCGGCCTCGACGGCCCGGGGCGTCGGCACGTAGCCGGCGTAGCTTGAGGGTGCACTGGCCAACTGGATCAGGATTGTCTGGCCGGCCGCGCTGCGGGCCTGGATCTGCACGCCATAGTCAAGGTACAGCTCGAAGGGGTTGGTGGCAACCGCAACGTCGCCCAGTCGAAGCACGTGCACCTCCACGGGGTAGACTCGCCGATCGCCTTTCTGCTGGGCATGGTAGCGATCCACCACCATTCCATAGTACACGCGCCAGTACCACCGCCGCGCGCCCGCTTCGCCCTTTGCCTTCTCGGCATCCATGGCGTCGCACACTTTCTGGGCATCGGCACACTCGGCCTCGGTGACGATCCGCGCAGGCAGATCGACCTGGCGAACCAGATGGACCAGCGGCACGTCGGCGCGGACGTCGCCAGCGATCACGCCGGCGACGTCATCAACGGCGTCGGCGATCCGCCTGCCCAACTCCTGGGTCCGCGTCAGCCCGCGCAGTTGTTGCATACGCGCCTCGCCCGCCTTGCCGAACGTCAGGTTCGGCGTCTGGTCGCCGGCCGGAGCGCAGAAGCCTAACACGCAGAGGTCCTCCCCGTGACGCTTGCGAAGCAGCTCGCGCACGTCGTGCCAGAAATCGGCGCTCACCTGGCCCCGGGGCGCCGATTGGGCCGGACACGCCAACGTGATGGCCGTCGCCTTGAGCCGTTTCTTGTGGTCGTAGAAGCAGAGGACGTCGACCGCGTGGTCCTCGTAGCCCTCGATGTGGCGGAATTCCGGGTCGTTGGGGTTCCCGTACATCTGGGCGTGGCCGTCTTCGTACACTGCGCGGCGATTGCAGCCGACAACCGCGTGGCCCAGACCCCAGGCGACGGCCCCCACCGACCGACTTTCCCACGCCTTCACCACCGCCTCGGCCAATCGCTCGTACAAGAGCGGCAGGTAGTCCTTCGGCTGCACGGCGTCACCGTAGTCCTTCTCGTCATATTCGTTCTTATAGACCATCATCGACGTGTGCGTGTGGGTGGCGGCCAGGAAGAGCTTGCCCACGTCGAACCCGGGCAGCCGGTCGGCCACGTGCTGGCGGAACCCCTGTTGGATGCCGGGCAGGATGCACAGATCGCAGGAAACCACGATCGCCTGGTCGACCACCCGATCCCCATCACGCGACTCCAGGGCCAACACGCTGGCCATGCAGCGGCTCTCGACCGTGGTGGCGATCCGCATGCCCGCCAACACCACCGGCGGCTCGGGCGTAATGTCGGCGGTGGCCGCGCCGACGAGCAGCTCCGCCCCGCTTGCGCCGTCACCAACGAGCGTCAACGCGCCGACGACCACCAGGATGAGGGTTCGCCTGCGTGAATGCATTCTGATTGTCCTTTCGTCCCCTCGCGCGATTACTTCTCCCACATTGCGTCGATCACCTCGACGGTCCGATCGACGAGCATCTGTCCACCCTCGGGCCCGACGAGGTTGCTGTGAACGATGGCGCTGTAGTGCCCGCCCCGCACGGCCCGGTCGGTCGGCAGGTACGTCCCCGGCCCGGCCAGTTGGATGACGAACGTCTCGACCGCCTTGCTTCGGGCCTTGATGCGAATCCCGAAGTCGGTGAACAGCTCGAACTGGTTCGTGCAGACCACGGCGTCGCCGATCCGCAGCACGTGCAATTCCGTTTCGAGCGTCGGCTTCGGGTCGGTCTTCTGCGCCTCGAAGCGATCGACCGTCACCTCGTACCACTTCATGCGCCGGTAGACGCGATCGGTGGCTTTGGGGTCCTTCTCGATTTGGGCGGCCGCCTGCTCGACCTCGCCCTTCGCTTCGGCATATTCCGCTTCGGTCACCAACCGCATGGGAAGGCGGATCGTCTCGACCTTGTGCACGAGGGGAACGTCGGCGTGCCGGTCGTCCTTGACGACCTCGTACGCTTCCTCGACGGCGCGGACCACGCGCCGCGCGATCTCGTCCAGGCGAGTCAGCCCGCGGAGGGTTCGCATCCGTTCCTCGGCCGCCTTGCGGTACATCAAGTGGGGCGACTGATCGCCGGCGGACCCCGTCCAGCCCAGCACGCACACCCCCTCGCCGTACTTCTCGTGCAGGGCCTCGCGCACGGGGTGCCAGAAGTCGGCGTTGATGGCCGTCCTGCTCTCCACCTCTTGGGAAGGACACGACACGTTCACCGCCACGGCAATCAGCTTGCCGGCCGCGTTCCAGGCGAACAACGTGCCCACGTCGTGGTCCTCGTAGCCCTCCAGGCCGCGGAATTCCGGCACGTTCGTGGGGCCGTACATGCGGGCCGAGCCGTCGGCGTAGACGGCGCGGCGGTTGTACGCCACCACCGCGTGGCTGAGCCCCCACGAAACGCTGGCCGGGGCGCGGCCTTTCCACGCCGTGGCAACCGCGTCGGCCACCCGCTCGGCAAAGAAGGTCTGATACCGCTCCACCGTCATCACGCCTTCTTTCGGAAGCACCCACTTGCCCGCCAACAGCTCCGGGGCCGTGTGCGTGTGGGTGCCGGAGAGAAAGACCTTCTTCGGATCCAGGTCCGGCACTCGCTTCTTGACTTCCTGACGGACAAGCTCCAGAACGTCTGCGGGGATATAGACCACGTCGCAGGAAACCATGATCGCCAGATCGGCGGATTGGCCGCTTTCGCGCGATTCCAAGGCCAGAACATTGGCCGTGACCGGCGTCTCCGTGCCCTGCGAGATTCGCAGGTGAAACTGCCCGCAAAGGGGCACCGGCTCGCCGGGCGTAATGTCGGTGCTCGCCGTCCCGACGAGCAGCTCCGCGCCGGACGCCTGCGCGACGAGCGCCAGCAGGCTGATCGCGAGGCAAGTTGACTTCCAGTTTCGTGGGAACATTTCGTCTCCTCCGCGTTTCTGCATGGTCTCGCCCCGCTTACCCTGGTCCAGGAGGCCTTCGTGTCTCCAAGATGCCGGGTCCAATATACGCCCGAGACCACTTGCAAGTCAAAACTAAGTCCT
>Ga0307380_10001846_pt1 | contig 30445 bp, 24 predicted proteins | sample UN3MG_FD_202239 | JGI IMG/M metagenome (GOLD analysis project Ga0307380, IMG submission 202239) | Soil microbial communities from Risofladan, Vaasa, Finland - UN-3 | ecosystem: Environmental > Terrestrial > Soil > Coastal area > Acid sulfate soil | place: Finland: Risofladan, Vaasa | collected...
AGCACAAGTGTCTCATGCCGCTCCAGTTTCCGGTTTTTATGAGCGTTTTTTGTTCTTCCCATTTTCAAGAGCAGGGATAAAAATCATTTTATGTCTGGCTGATCATGCCATGCCCAAGATAGCTATGATAACAGATCATCCCTTAAGATAACCTGAAGACCCGGTTAAAAAAGGTAACTGTTTCTGAAAGAACCTTTTTTCACAGTCGTAGCTTGTGTTATAATAGTTCGGTTGGAATTTTTGGAACTAACAAAAAGTATCAGTCTAACGAAAATCCTGAATAGACATGCGTGTACTTATTATTGAAGATGAAATCAAAATAGCCCGTAACATAACCAAAGTGCTGGACGAGGAATATTCCTGGGCTGTGGACATTTGCTCCGATGGAGAAGACGGCCGGCACATGGCTATGACGAATCCCTATGATTTGATTATCCTTGATTTGGGGCTTCCTGAAATCGGTGGCTTCGAGATTCTCAGGGACCTTCGAAAAAATGGCATGACTACTCCTGTGCTTATCTTGACGGCGCGTGACGATACCCGCGATATCATCGAAGGGCTTGAAACAGGCAGCGACGATTACATGGTCAAGCCATTCGATATGAGAGAACTGATGGCTCGTTGCAAGACGTTGGTTCGCCGTTCTTATGGCCGGGCTGCTCCTGTAATAGAAATCGGAGATATAAGCATAAACACTGCCAGACATCAGGTCATGTTCCGCGGCAGGTCGGTACGGCTGTCCGCCATGGAATACCGCCTGTTGGAGTACCTGGCAATGCGAGCTGGAGAAGTAGTATCCAAAGCGGATATCACCGAACACCTGTACAGCTCCTACTCGGAAAACTTCTCTAATGTCGTGGAGGTTTACATCAGCTCCCTGCGAAAGAAACTCGGTTCGGGGCCAAAGCGTGAAGTGATTCATACCCTTCGAAATCAGGGTTATGTCCTTGGAGAGTTGCCGGCATGATTTGTCTTTCTCTAAAGTGGCGTGTATCGCTGTGGGTTTCCGCCGTGCTTGTGGCTGTTATCGTCACCATATCCATCGTGGCGTATGTCGAGTTTGAAGAATTTCATCTTCGTGAGATCGACCGAACGCTGCTGGCGATGGCTAACGGCATCTTAGCAAGCCTGGATGGCCGTCTGGGCCGAGAGGAGTTGGAGCAGGAAGTTCGTGCAGTCACTGCAACCTCAGGCACAAACGCTGCCTATTTCTCGTATCGGATTTGGATGGATGGTTCTTCTGCTGATTTGCTTACCAGTGATACGCCGGAGAGCGAACACGGACGATGGTTACGTGGACTTCCGGAGCAGGACGTGCCGGCGCAAGAACAATACGTTTTTATGAATATTGGCCGGAGTGGGGACGAGTACAGGGCTGTTTGGATGCGTCACACGATTGATGAGCGGATCGTGAATATCGTGGTGGCGGGTTCCAGCCACTTTACTTTCCACGAATTGCGTGAATTTCTACATACTTTGCTCATTACGGGAGCAAGCCTGATCATAGGCTCGGTTGTTGCAGTTATGTGGACTGTTCGATGCGGCCTGCGTCCCATTGATACGACCGCAAAACAATTACAGGAAATAGGGCACCCAAATGTCAGAAAGGCTGTCTTTGACAAAAAAATAGTGCCGAAGGAATTGCGTCCCTTCGTAGAAGCACTAAACGATATGCTTGACCGTTTGAACAGTGTCTTGCAGAGACAAAAATAATTTACTTCCGACGCCGCCCATGAACTGCGCACCCCTCTGGCTGGGGCCAAGAGTACCCTTCAAGCGGCGCAGATGCAGCAAAGACAAGCAGATGAATACATTCACGTAATCCACGATGCGCTGGAGGATATTGCCCGTATGGAGCAGCTCATAGGACAACTGCTGATCCTGGCCCGTATGGACGAAGTTGGAGGGCAGCAGACCGTCACTGGGGAGGTCCAATTGGATATGCTTATGGGCGAGCTTGCAGAAACCTATGACGAGAAGGCAAGGCAATCGGGAGGCAGGGTGATCTTTGCGGATTCGTCAGCTACAACCGTCCGGGGCGATTTGGACGAGTTGATCCGCCTGTTCAGCAATGTTCTTGACAATGCCATCAGATACGGGCCGCCTGGCGGGACCGTTCGCATAGCCTTGAGCTGTGCACCTGACGGCTACGCCACGGTATGCATTCATGACGAGGGAGGGAATATCCCGCCTGAGACGCTGCCCCGTCTGTTTGACCGCTTTTACCGCGTGGACCACTCACGTTCCAATTCGACCGGCGGAGCCGGCTTGGGATTGGCTATCGCCCGAGAGATCGCCCGTCGCCACAACGGAGATGTTTCAATCACATCAAGTCCCGACTCCGGCACCCTTGTTTCCATCAGGTTGGCCAGCACATAGTGGTGGGGCCCAGTCCCTATACAAGCCAAATTTTTCATTTTGAATTGAGCAGATTTTCCTGAAGTCTTCAGCCTATCTTAAGGTTTAGTGAGTATACTTGGACCAAATAACCGGGATTAGTGTTTGTGAAAGTCGAGGGAGATGCGAAGGGCCATGTGGTCAGCCTGTAATCGTAGCTGTGGAGAAGTGATTTGATAGACAACAAAGAGATGACCTTTATCAAGAAAGAGTGGTCGGAGGGCTTGCTGTTCTTCGTGGCCGCTTTTTTTCTCTTATTCTGGGGACTGGGTGTTCGTAGTTTATGGGGTTCTGAGGGGCGCTGGGCTGAGATTGCCCGGGAGATGCTCATAAGTGGAGATTTTTTCCATCCAAACATTGGAGGTAAGCCTTACTTTGACAAGCCATTGTTAACATACTGGGTGATTGCGGCGCTTTCTGCCGCCACCGGGCGATTGAATGAGTTCATCATCCGGCTGCCCAGCGGGTTCGCTGCTATCGTTACGCTGGTTTGTACCGTGTATCTGGGACGGCGTTTATGGTCTCGGCAGGCAGGCTGGTTGGCCGGAGGTCTTCTGCTGACGAGCTATGGTCTGCTCATGTATTCAGATGTGGCCAGTGCTGAGACCGAAAACCTCGCGGCAGTTATGCTTGCGGTAACCTGGTATTGGATCCGTCGGGACCGTCCGGGTTTTGTGACGTTCCTTGTCTTCTACCTGATTATGTTTTTCGGTTCTAATATGAAGGGATTGACGGCGTTCGTGGTGCCGGTGTTGGTCATACTGCCGGACCTTCTTCGGCAAAGGCGATGGCGATGGTTGTTGTGGCCGTCCCACTGGCTGGCGCTGGGAATCGGCGTTGCCATCTATTTCTGGCCGTTTGTATATGCAGCCCTGAGCCGGCCGGAAAGTTATCAGCAAAACGGGTTAGCCCTGGTGTTTCAGGAGAATATCGTGCGGTATATCCGTCCTTTCGACCATAAAGGTCCGATTTACCTTTATCTGGGTGTGGTGCCCTTACTGACGTTGCCGTGGGTGCCGCTCCTGATAGGCGCGTTGGTCGTGTCGATTAGAAGTTGGAGGCAGCTTGACGGCAATACTCGCTGGCTGATACAGGCCATCGTAATAATTTTTGCCTTTTTTACGCTTTCCGGTTCTCGGCGCAATTCCTATATTCTGCCCATCCTGCCGTTCTGCATGCTTTTTATAGCGGTGTTTTTGGCGGAATTTCCCAGGGAAATTGTCGGAAGACATCGGGAACGGGGCCTGTTGATTCAAAAACAAGTCCTTGTCGGAGCAGCTATTTTAGAAGCAGTGTTAGGACCTTTAATTGTGTGGATTCTTATAAACAAGAGGGGTTGGGAATTGCCGAGTTTATTAGGCTGGTCGTTCCTGATTATCGGGGCTGCAACCCTGATGACAGGAGTTCTAACCAACAAAGTAATAGGTAAAACGTGGCCTGACCCCCAAGAACTGTACCAGTATTAATTAGAGAGTATCCGATAAAAGAAGTAGGCTTTTACTGAAAGGATGCTCTTATGAAACGTAAATTTCACACACCAGAACAGATAGTCAAAAAGCTTAGGGAGGCCGATGTTGAAATAGCTTCGGGCAGTACCGTCGAGCAGGTTTGCAGGCAGCTGCAAATCAGCGATGCCACATACTACAACTGGCGAAAGCAGTACGGGCAGATGAAGCTTAATCAGGTTAAACAACTCAAGAGCCTGCAAAAGGAAAACGCCAGGCTTAAAAAACTGGTTGCGGATCTGTCTCTTGACAAGGCGATTCTAAAAGAAGCTCTCTCGGGAAATTACTAAGCCCGGCAAGGAAGCGAAGGGCAGCAGAACGTATAAAACAGCAAATGGATGTTTCCGAGCGTCGGGCATGCGAAGTTATCAGTCAGCCCAGAATGACGCAGCGTTATAAAACGAAGCAGCCGGATAAGGATAAGGCTTTGACAGCAGAGATAAATAAACTTGCTAAGAAGCATAAACGGTATGGCTATCGGATGATTACCGCCAAGCTCAGACAAAGTGGCTGGATTGTCAATCATAAACGCATCCAGAGGATATGGCAAAAAGAGGGCTTACAAGTGCCTTACAGACGCAAATTCAAAAAGGCAAAGGGCACATCAGATAATAGTTGCGTCGTTAAAAAGGCCGAATATCCCAATCATGTATGGACCTATGATTTTATCAGTGACCAGACCGAAGATGGCGGCAAGCTTAAACTCCTGACGGTGCTGGATGAGTTTACACGTGAAAGTCCGGCCATTGAGCTGGGCCGATCTATCCGGGCCAGAAATGTGATTGTGGTAATGGGGTATTTGTTTTTGGTTCGTGGAGCACCGAAATATATCCGCAGTGATAACGGGCCTGAGTTTATTGCAGATGCGATTGAGAAATGGCTTAAAAGAAATCACGTTGAGACATTGCACATTGCTCCCGGCAGTCCGTGGGAGAACGGCTACATTGAGTCGTTCAACGGCAAGCTGCGTGATGATGTTTTGAATCGTGAAGTATTTCATTCGGTGAAGGAGGCAAAGGTTATTGTGGAGAATTGGCGATTGGAATATAATAATCATCGTCCTCACAGCAGCTTGGGTTATATGACCCCTGCCGCCTTTGCGGCGGGCTGCAATCCGCCAGGCTCCGCTACGCTACGCCTGCCGGATTGCAGGATAAAGAACGTGGATAACTCTCTAATCAAGGTTGATACATAATCCGGGGTCAGATCAAACGCTTCGAGATGGTCCGTTGAAGACTATTTGGGTATCAATTTCTATGGCAGTAGTCCTGCTGGGAGGTTTCTTTGCCTGGCAGTACAACATTTTAGAATATAATCGTACTGAACGGCCTTTTGCTTTACAGCTCAAAGCAGTTGTTGAATCTTATCCACACGAGCGTGTAGCATTTTATCATGGATACGGAGACAAAGTGCTTTTTTATATGAAATGGGATCCGCCGGTAACCCTTCTGCCTGATGAAACCGCTGTGAGGATATTTCTCGACAACAACAAACCAGGTGTTATAATTTCCCAGAACCGGTATATTACCGAAACGGTTGTGTCCATGTTGCCTACGCAGCCGGCATACGCAGAAACCTGCTATAAATGGGAGTCTCCTGACCGAAAATACAGGGTATGGCTGATAAATCAAGATAATATACAGACTGAGACGAAAACTTAGGATGCGAATTAAACGAAATGAATTCTTGCCTTTTTCCCGGCCTTCCATCAGTGAAGAGGATATTGCTGCTGTGGTGGAAGTTCTTCGTTCAGGCTGGCTGACGACAGGCCCGAAGACGGCCGAGTTTGAACAGGCATTTTGTGACTATACCGGATGCGAGGGGGCTGTGGCACTGTCCTCGGCAACCGCTGGAATGCACCTGGTACTCGAAGCGATGGGAATCGGTCCTGGAGATGAAGTCATAACGCCGTCGATGACGTGGGTCTCTACCATCAATTTGATTGTCCTTGCCGGAGCTACTCCTGTCTTCGTCGATGTGGACACCGATACGCTGATGGTCAGCCCCGAGTCCGTAGAGGCATGTCTTACCGGCAGGACGCGTCTTATCATTCCCGTGCATTTTGCCGGGGCGCCGGCGGATATGGAGCCTATTCGCAAGCTTGCTGCGGCTAAGAACGTCTTTCTTGTCGAGGATGCCGCCCACGCTCTTGGCACGCAATATAAAGGCGAACGTATCGGCTTAAGGGGCACTTCGATTTTTTCATTTCATCCCATCAAGAACATCACAACCGGCGAAGGTGGCATGTTGTGTTCGGATGATCCGGAACTGATGAACCATATTCGGAGGCTGAAATTTCATGGTCTTGGAGTAGATGCTTATGACCGGCAGACTCAGGGCAGGTCGCCGCAGGCCGAGGTGCTGGAGCCGGGCTACAAATACAATATGATGGATATATCCGCTGCTTTGGGGATAACGCAACTGGCCCGCGTCGAGGAATTAAACGGCAGGAGGACCGAACTGGCCGGCATGTACCTCGAACGGCTGGCGGAAATCGATGAGATTATGCCGCTTTCCGACCCTACATATTCGATCAGGCATGCGTGGCATCTGTTTATCGTGCGTTTGGATATCGACAAAACAGGGTTAACTTGCTATGATTTCATGCAGCAGTTAAAGAAAAGAAATATTGGAACGGGGCTCCATTTTCGTGCCGTGCACCTCCAGAAATATTATAGAGAGTCGATGGGCATGCATCGCGGAATGCTGCCGAACACGGAGTGGAATTCGGACCGGATTTGTTCGCTTCCTCTTTTTCCTGATATGACGGCGGACGATATCGACGACGTGGTAAACGCAATAAAGAGTGTCTTGCAAAATAGAAAGTAATGTGTGGGAGCAGACTCCTTAAGTGCCCGGTTTTAGTCGACCTCTATGGTATCAAAAAGTATGAAAAGTATTCGCGATAACATTCCAGCTATCATTTTCTGGTCTGCGGCTGCGTTCGTTTTGTTGTGGTACATCGGCGGAAGAGGGCTTTGGGGCGCCGAAAACAGATGGGCCGAGATTGTCAGGGAGATGCGCCTGACTGGAGACTATTTCCATCCTTGTATCAACGGCAAGCCTTACTTCGATAAGCCGCTGCTTAGTTACTGGTTTATTGCTTTAGTGGCCGCGGTTACCGGTCGGCTTGATGAGTGGACAGTGAGGTTGCCGAGTGCGATTGCGGGCCTGTTGGGCCTTTGGGCTACAATGAACCTGGGGCGAAGGCTCTGGTCGCCCCGGCGTGCAATTACTGCCGGTTGGATTCTTCTAACTACATACGGTTTTATATTCTGGTCGAGAACCGGTGAGGCCGACATGGAGAACATGACGGCTATTATTCTGGCGGTCGCCTGGTACTGGGCTCGGCGGGAAAAGCCCGTCTTTCTCAGTTACTTCGTCTTCTACGCGATCTGTTTTGTTGGGGCCCAAACGAAAGGATTGACCGCGATAGTTGTGCCCATCCTTGTCGTATTGCCCGATTTGATGAGGGAAAAACGTTGGAAATCTTATCTGTCTATCTCTCATTTTCTGGCCCTGATTACGGGCCTTTCGCTGTATTTTGGCCCTCTTGTCTATTCGGAAGTAACAAAATCCGGATATCAATCCAGCGGTCTGGGACTGGCTTTTAGAGAAAATATCATACGCTACTTTCGACCTTTCGATCATAAGGAGCCTTTTTATGTCTATTTCCACTATCTGCCTCAGTTGTTCTTCCCCTGGATTCCATTACTCGTAGCGGCCATCTGGGCAGCCTTTGCCCATTTCAAAAAACTCGACTGGCCGAGCAAATGGCTCACGATCTCGGCGACACTTATCTTTCTGTTCTTTACCCTGTCCGGGTCAAGGAGGTCGTATTATATTCTCCCGATGCTTCCTTTATGTGCACTTATGGCTTCACTCTATTTTGACTGGGAGAAAGAGGAGAAATGTCATCGACAGGTGCTTGGGATTCAGACCGTGCTGCTCGGGATTGTCTTGGCGGTTGAGATTCTAAGTCCTGCAATTTGGCCGGTGGTTAAAGCCCGCACGGGTTTTGAGGCACCTAAGGAGCTTATATTTGCCACAGTATTTCTGGGTCTTATAGCCCTGGCGCCTCTGATTCTGCAACGCATCCGCCCCGGCTTGTTAAGCCGCTTAACCGGTTCAGAGAAAAAATTGGCGCCTTTAATCGTCATGTCTGTTATAATCATGGGAGGTTATCTGAACTGGCAGGAGATGATTGTTGATCAATATCGCTCCACAAAACCCTTTAGTATGGAGTTGAAAGCGGAAATCGCAAAATTTAAGTCTTATGATGTCGGTCTTTTCCCTGAGTTTAGCCGCGGTGTCAGCGAAATGCTGTTCTATTTGGATCTGCCCGAACCGATACTCGTAATTAGTAGTAATGAAGAGTTGAATGACTTCTTGAACTCAGAGGCTAAAGCCAAGGTTTTGATATCACATGGTGATTATAAGAAGGAATTGCTGGCTGCACTTCCGGAATGGATGCCTGAGCAGCCGACTTTAAAGGAGAAAATCTATCCATGGGAAAAGGAGAAAAAATACCAAGCATGGATAATCCAAAACGAGCGGAAGTAGGCCTGGTTCACCCCGGGACGGCTGCTAAATCGTCCCGGTCCGGCACATACTCGGTAGAAGTTGTTGGATCGGTTACGCCGAAGAAAGATAGTCGCGAACCAGCTCCGGAAAGCTGTATAACGGAGAAGGCGCAAGACACTCTATCGGTTTCACTTGTTATTCCGGTTTTTAATGAAGAGAAAAATCTTGGAGAGCTTATTAGTCGTTGTCTGAAAACCTGCAATGAAATGGGAAGATCTTTTGAAATCATTCTTGTGGATGACGGCAGTTCAGATGATTCATCGAAAATCATTAACGAAGCCGTCGATCAGAATGAAGGAAAGGTCCTGGGTGTTTTACTAAACCGAAACTATGGCCAGCATGCAGCCGTCATGGCCGGATTCGCCGAATCCAGAGGCGATATGGTCGTTACTCTCGACGCGGACTTACAGAATCCTCCTGAGGAAGTTTTAAAATTACTCCGTACTATGGAAGAAGGTTTCGACGTTGTCGGAACGGTACGGGTCCCAAGACATGATACGCTTTTTCGACGGGTGGCCTCTCACATCGTAAACAAAGTAGCACAGAAGGCCACCGGCGTGGAAATGCATGATTATGGCTGTATGTTGCGCGCTTATAGACGGCACGTTGTGGATGCAATGCTGCAGTGCCACGAACGAAGCACCTTTATTCCCATCCTGGCCAATAATTTCGCCCGTAAAGCGACGGAAATAGAGGTCGGCCATGCCGAGCGAACCGAGGGAGACTCGAAGTACGGACTATGGAAACTGATCAACCTGCAGTTTGATCTGCTGACCAGCATGACAACGTTTCCTCTGCGTGTTTTAAGCGTGCTGGGTAGTGTGATATCGGCTGCGGGAGTGGGATTCGGTATCTTCTTATTGATTATGAGATTGATCTACGGATCCGATTGGGCGGCAGAGGGAATCTTTACGCTATTTGCCATTCTCTTTATATTCATTGGTGCCCAGTTCATCGGCATGGGACTGCTTGGGGAGTACATCGGCCGTATCTATGATGATGTCAGGGCAAGACCCCGATACTTTGTTCACCGGGTTGTCGGGCGAAAAACAGAAAAAGAATAAATTGTAAATTTTATAGAAACTCCAGAGGTTGCATAATGAAAGTAGTAGTCCTGGCTTACCATAACATAGGCTGTGAAGGCATCGATGCCCTTCTGCGAAACGGCTTTGATATTGCCGCCATTTTTACGCATAAGGACGACCAGAGCGAAAATGTCTGGTTCAATTCCGTAGCAGAGTTGGCCGCGTCGAAAAACATTCCCGTCTTTGCCCCCGAGAACATCAATCATCCGCTATGGGTCAAGAAGATCGAGGAATATAAACCGGACATTATTTTCTCATTCTACTATAGAAATATAATCAAACGGCCTATCCTGGATATTCCGCCGAAAGGATGTCTTAACCTGCACGGTTCGCTTCTTCCCAAATATCGAGGACGGTGCCCGATTAACTGGGTGCTTGTCAACGGCGAGAAGAAGACGGGAGTTGCACTGCATTACATGACACCCAAGCCTGATGATGGTGACATCGTCTGTCAAAAGAGTATCGTAATCACAGACGACGATACAGCCAGGTCCCTGCATGAAAAAGCCGCCCAGGCGGCCTCTGTTATGCTCGACGAGGTCCTGCCGCAGCTAAAGGATGGAACTGCACCGCGTGAACCTCAGGACCATTCAAAGGCGACATATTATGGGGGTCGCAGCCCGGAGGATGGCGAAATTGACTGGACCATTACTGCAAAGCAAGTCAGGAATCTGGTCCGGGCAGTTACTAAACCATACCCCGGGGCTTTCAGCTATATCGCGAATGATAAATGTGTATTTTGGATGGTCTCCGAAATGCCTTACTTCGGAGAAGAATTGAGTCCCGGTACCATAACTTCCACAGAGCCCCTCGTGATTGTATGTGGTAAAGGTGCGGTGCGCGTGGATTTTGGCCAGCCGGAGAAGGGTGTATATATGAACGGCGCTCAACTCGCTCGTGAGCTTAACCTCGTCGAGGGTATGAGATTCGGGCTGAGCTCAGACAGTCGGATCGAGACCACGAGAAAAGACCATGTCCTTATCCTTGGAGTGAACGGCTTCATTGGTAACGCATTGAGCGAAAGGCTGCTTAAGAGTGGGAAATATGGCGTGCACGGAATGGACATTCGATCGAATTACATTCAGCATCTTATCAACAGACCTTCGTTCCATTTTGAAGAGGGTGACATTTCTATCCATCGCGAATGGACCGAATACCATGTCAAGAAATGCGATGTTGTAATTCCTCTGGTAGCTATTGCAACACCTATAGAATATACGCGCAATCCGATAGGCGTGTTTGAACTGGATTTTGAAGAGAATCTGAAGATCGTCCGGTATTGTGTCAAATACAAAAAGCGGATCGTTTTCCCATCTACCTCTGAAGTGTATGGAATGTGCGGCGAGGAAGAATTTGACGAAGACAACTCCAAACTGGTTCTGGGGCCAATTCGGATGCAGCGATGGATATATTCGTGCTGCAAGCAATTGCTTGACAGGGTCATCTGGGCTTACGGGCAGAAAGAGGGGCTTCATTTTACATTGTTCAGGCCGTTCAACTGGATCGGGCCCAAGCTTGACAGTTTAACCTCCGCCCGAATCGGCAGCTCTCGTGCCATCACACAGCTCATCCTCAATCTCGTGGAAGGTACACCTATCCTGTTGATTGACGGCGGCGAGCAGAAACGCTGCTTCACAGACGTCTCAGATGGAGTGGAGTGTCTGTACCGAATCATCGAGAACAAAGCCGGCGTTTGCGACGGCAGAATCATTAACATAGGTGATCCCGACAACGAGGTTAGCATCAGGGGACTTGCGGAACTCCTGTTGGCCAAATTCGAGCAGCACCCTCTTCGGTCGAAATTCCCTCCTTTTGCGGGCTTTCGATTGGTGGAAAGCAGCTCCTACTATGGTAGCGGTTATCAGGATGTACAATACAGAAGACCAAGTATACGCAATGCGAAGAAACTGCTTGACTGGACTCCCACTGTTGAGCTGGACCAGTCTGTGGAATGGACACTTGACTTTTTCCTCCGAGTAAGCATGGAGGGCGGAGAGTTTATACCGCATTCGGAGTCAAAACCGTCAGTTCCACACAAGATAATTGCTGTGTCCGATGGCGGCGATAAAAAGCCCCCGGAGTTGAAGGTTCATGAAAATAGGCTTAAGGATTGACGTTGACACGTTCAGGGGGACCAGGTTCGGGGTGCCGAATTTATATAGGCTTCTTGCAACCTATTCCATGAATGCGTCGTTCTTTTTTTCAGTCGGCCCGGACAATATGGGCCGGCACTTGTGGCGGCTGCTCCGGCCCGTGTTCCTTTGGAAGATGTTAAGAACAAGGGCTGCAAACCTGTACGGATGGGATATCCTTCTGAGGGGCACGTTCTGGTCGGGACCTATCATTGGGGAAAGGCTGGGCTCTATAATACGATCCACGTTTGAGGCCGGGCATGAGATTGGTTTGCACGCGTGGGACCACCATGCCTGGCAGGCCCACATTAATGATATGAGTGCCGATGACCTCTACGACGAACTCAAAAAAGGTTACGATTTGCTCGCAAAAATTCTCGGAAAACCTCCGACTTGTTCGGCTGTACCCGGATGGAAGTGCAATGAGGCGGTTCTTCTGGCCAAGAGTCGTTTTCCGTTCGACTACAACAGTGATTGCCGGGGTAAGAGCATATTTCGACCTATTGCAGGCGACTGCGAGCTTCTCCAGCCTCAGGTACCTGTTACCCTGCCAACATACGATGAAGTAGTCGGCCGTAACGGCGTGACGGATAGCAACTACAATGACTACATGCTTTCCCTGCTTGACCCTGCGAAGCTCAATGTGCTGACAGTGCACGCGGAGGTCGAGGGCATTGCCTGCCTGGAAATGTTCGGGCAATTCGTGAGAAAGGCTTGCTCAAAAGATTTCTCCTTTGTTCCTTTGAGAGTATTGCTCGAAGAATACCCACAAAGCGATCCTGCCGCCATCGTTGCGAGAGAAATTCCCGGACGTCAAGGGTGGATTTGTTGTCAATCAGATTTATCAAGCATCGATGTTTTATCGCGGACTTAAGATCGAAGGAATGCTCCGTTGGAAATCGAATCTTATTATTATTGGCTTATAGTTGTTGCTTCGATCTGTCTGGGGATGAAAACTAAACTTGTGGCCCAAGACATTCTTGAACCGTGTGGGCATTACAGTTTTATTTCAAATGAGTGTTCAGACAAATCTTATTCCGGCTTGGATGAAAACGGCTCATTTTTAAGTTCCCTGCGGTCATTTGACGACTGGCCGCGAGAAAAGAAGGCGGTTGCACTCAATCTGACGGCTGTAGGCGCTATCGCGGCGGTTGGGTCCTTATCGTGGGACTACGGAAAGAGTTCCTTCAGAACGCAAAATGAAGGCTGGTTTGATCACGACACCCACTATGGCGGTGCCGATAAGATCGGCCATGCCTTTGGGGCATACAGTGTAACAGCCGTTTATAAAAACATATACAAACACTGGGGCTATTCGGATGAGCAAGCCATTTTGGGCGGGGCCTTGAGCAGTTGGTCATTAATGACACTGACTGAAATTGGCGATGGATTCAGTAATAGTCAGGGATTCAGTTGGGAAGATGAAGTGATGAACACTGCGGGTGTGGCTATGGCATATATGCGCTACCGGTTCCCTTCCCTGAAAGATAAGGTCGATTTTCGCATGGAGTGGTTCCCTTCGACCTCATTTCGCCACGGTGAACGAGACGATCCCTTTACCGACTATTCAGGTCAGAAGTATTTGCTCGCTTTCAAACCCGATGGATTTATCAAAACAAGGAATCCTATCTTGAAAGCCCTTGAAGTACATCTTGGTTATTACACTCGGGGTTATACTTCTGATGACCTGCACTACAATGGTAAACATCGGTTTGGTTATATCGCCATAGGTTTGAATGTGACTTATCTGATGGAAAAACTCACAGGCCATCGTGCTTCAGGTGTCTTCGACTATATTCAAGTGCCTTATACGTACATATCAACATCCGGGCGATACGATTAATTGCTCTCACGCTAAAGTACCAAAGTTATATGGAAAAAGTATGAAATACAAAATTGCGATAATTATATGTATTGGACTATTTATTTTTCTATATATTGTTCCGCTTGGCGTACGCCCAATGGTTATTCCCGACGAATCCCGATACGCTGAAATCTCCAGGGAAATGCTGAATACCGGAGACTGGATAGTTCCGAGGCTCGATGGGCTGCGATATTTTGAGAAGCCGATTCTCGGCCACTGGCTCAATGCCGCATCGCAATATCTGTTTGGCCAAAATGCGTTTGCTGTACGTCTTCCGTCTGCGCTGGCCGTAGGATTTTCCGCCTTGGCCGTCTTTTTATTAGTCTACCGATTTGCTGGCGGAGCTCCGGCCGGACTGTTAGCAGTGGCGACTTTTCTAACTTCTCTGGAAGTTTTCGCGATAGGAGTGTTTTGTGTTCTGGATAGTGTGTTTTCTCTATTCATAACGGCAACTCTGGTGACTTTCTATTTTGCATGGATGGAAAAGGCAACCCGGAAAAAATACGCTTTTCTGGCCCTGTCGGGTATATTCTGTGGCTTGGCGTTCCTGACCAAAGGATTTCTGGCGTTCATGTTGCCGGCCCTGGTCATTCTACCCTTTACCATCTGGGAACGTAGATGGACAGAGCTGCCTGCTCTTTGCTGGATGCCTCTCGCTACAGCAGTTCTCGTAGCCTTACCTTGGTCTCTCACCATATATTTTCGGGAAACCGATTTCTGGCATTACTTTCTCGTGACCGAACACATAAAGCGGTTCCTCTCCGCCAATAATGGCCAGCACCCTGAGCCGTTCTGGTTTTTCATTCCCATATTAGCGGGCGGCGCGTTGCCGTGGACTCCGGTCTTTCCCCTTGTTATTGCAGGTCTCAAGAAAACCCAGCTCAAGGACCCGTTTCTTCGATTCTTGCTTTGCTGGCTGGTATTTCCCTTTCTATTTTTTTCCGCCTGCCGGGGTAAGCTCGGTACGTACATCCTGCCCTGCTACACCCCGTTGGCCATTCTAACTGCGGTCGGCCTTCTGAAGTATCTTGCGGCAGGCAGGATGCAGGCTCTTTCACGAAACCTCCGCAACTCTGCGGCGATATTGTTCATCATTGTGGCTGCGTTGATTCTGGTCCAGACCGTCATACCCGGCGTGATAATCTATAACCGCAGTGAAGTATGGAAGTGCGCCATTGTGGCGATTGCGATTTCAACATACGCGCTGCTGCTGCACGCTCGTGACGCGGAAAATCTCCAGAGAAAGCTCGCCCTATGGTACCTTGGCCCTGTCTTACTGATGTTCGTCTCGCACTTTGCCTGGCCCAGTCGGTTTGTATACGGTAAAACTCCGAATGAATTTCTACTGCATAACGCAAGCAGAGTTCATCCAGATACTGTGCTTGTTTCTGACAACTATCTGACACCCGCCGTCTGCTGGTGTTACAAGCGTGCCGATGTTTTCCTCATAGACAGGGGTGGTGAACTTACGTATGGATTGGGATACGACGATTCGAAGCAACGTCTGCTTGATATCGACCAGTTCAAAAAACTGATCGACAAGAGTTCGAGGAAAGGAGGTATTAATTTGATCACCAGTACAAAACGGTACATGGAATACAGGCAACTACTCCCCAAACCCATTTTTGAGGATATAGACTCCAACTTTGTGTTCGCCGAGTTTGTTGCTGGAAAAGCTTAGATTATGTCTAATATTACACTTGTCATGAACTGGAAAACACCGCGATTTTCAGGTGACATCGTGTCGCTAAAATATCTCCACAGATACTAATTTTGCTCAGATTGAACGCGAACAAACATCACTTTTTTGTCTAAAAATACATATTTCAAGAAAATTTTGTACAAATTTCGTATTAAAATTCCAAAAGACCCGTCCCCGGTTCAGTCCAATACAGCATTTGTGTCGGCTACGCGACACAAAAACTCTTAATTGATTCAATGAACTTGTCAAAAAAATGAAGGGCTGATAACTCTCTCAAGCTGTCAGCCTTATTAAATGTTCTGGGCGTTTTGCTTTTTTCGGAAGCGGGCTACTGGACGAGTGCCGCGATTTATTATGGGCTCACTGCCCGGCTGTAAATGCGGATGTCGTCAATCAGGCCGGACCAGAAGGCCCCGAGTTCCATGGCTTTGCCGGTGCCAATGTTCAAGCCGCTATCGGATTGTTTCAGATCAGCTTGTGTGTCTTGAGCCACAATTACGTCATCAACGTAGAGCATTCTGTCAGAACCGTCCCATACAAAGCCTATTCGGTGCCATTCGCCGTCAGTTATTATCGTCTCGGATATCAAAGGAATTGTAGCCTGGCCTTGACATGCAAGCTCCGTCGTCAATTCACCATTTGAAGGATCTGTACATAGCCAATTTGCAGTTGGTTCGGATACGATAACTTGTCCGGCAGCACCTCCTTTTACCCAGGCGAGAACACTGAACGGCCCTTCGGCGGGATTCAAAACAGAATCAGTGATTATGCAGTCATCGACGCCATCTAATTGAAGTGCACCGTCAACTTGTCCGCCTGTCGGTTCCCAGATTAGCTCACCGATCACCGAAGCATCGTTTGTGCCGGCACTGTCATATGCAATCGTGCCTTCTGTCTCGTCCAACGCCCAGTGTGCCAGAAGCGTGGGATCGTCAACGTTCTGATCCCAGTACTCCATTAGGATCTCCAGATCATTCTCATCTACCGTACCGTCGCCATTGAAGTCAACGATTGGTTCTGTTGGTTCAGCGACCACCTCGACCCAGCGGAAAGTGGCTGAACACCGATCAGCGTACATGGCGACGCCTCCTTGGGCGAACGTACCATCGACAACACTGATCTGAGGCTGGGCCGGCTTATTCTGGCCCGGCAACCAGCCATAGACCTCCAGTCGGCTCGTGCGCCCACCCGTGGAGTCTGTGAAATCGGTCACGTCAATCTGAATGATGATGTCCTGTTGGGCCGGACTAAAACCCGGAATCGTCGGTTGTTTAAGGACTGTCCAGGTCCACGCTGTCATCCGAGCCAGGTACAGTTGGTTGAGGTAGATGCCGGCATTGTAATAATCGCCGGTCCGCGTGGCACGGAAGTACATGCCTGTGTTCCCATGGTTCAAAGGGTCGTCCATTCTCAATTGCATCCGTATCGTTATGTTGCCTGCGTAGATGGCGTCATTCCCTTCGTCGCCAAGGACGCCAGACCATGGAACCATGCCCGGATTGGGCTTGAGGCGAAAGCCTTCGGAGGTGACCGAACGCTCGCCGGCACCGTCATCATCCCAGATCCAGCTTACCGGCGATCAGCTCAGTTTGTATAATTATTAACTAACCATGGAAGGTATGTTGTATGCCTGTCTTGAGCGAAGTCGAAGGATCGAATGGATAATTAAGAATGAAGAATTTTGACTTATTTCTTATGCATCTTCGTGCCTTAGTGCCTCCGTGGCTAATAGTCGATTTGAAAAAACAAGCTTGTCCTGAGCAGCGTCGAATGGAGCCAATCTGCGGAAAGCCAAAATGAACATAAGTATCTATATGAAAGGGAAATACGGGAAATATAAGCGTTTTCGGGCTCGAAAAAACAAAGCCAATTCAAAGCCAATCTCGTTTAGCCCCCAGACCTGCTCTGGGGGTTGAAAAAACAAAACCAAAGCCGGCCTTCGGCCGGAAATCCTAAATACTAAGCTCTAAATCCTAAACGAGTTGAAAGGATACCATTTGAAAAAACAAAGCCAATTTGAAAGCAGGCAAAATGAGCACAAGTGTCTATATACAAAGGGATTATGGAATATTTTGCGTTTTCGGGCGGCGAGAAAACAAAGCCAATCCGTCAGGCCACTCGATGTCGGTGTGGAATTGCCGGACTGATCAAAGCCAATTTAGCTGACCCCAAAGGGGTAGAACAGAAGCCGGTCGATGATGGACGCTCGTTTATCGTTCCTCATCCCTCGTCCTTTCAGCCTCTGTCAAGGGGGTGCCAGCTCATTAACCGGTTCAAGAGACAGATTGATAGATTGATAGCATCATTTTTTTTGAAAGAAAGAAGAAATGCAAAAATAATATTAATGTGGGGTTTTTTTCTTGACGGGGCGGGGTGAATTTGGTACAAATAGATAAGTTAAGTTAATTAGCTTCTGCTGATTTAGCTTCATGGTGCATGAAGTATCCATGGTTCCTGGGCAACTATCTGACATTGTGTTGGATAGAGGACAAAGTTGGAGTGAAGCAATCTGGCAGGAGGCAGAGGAGAGGTGTTAGAAAGAATAGTAGGTTATCTATTCGATTGCTGTTGCTCGTTTTTCTGAGGGCGGCAAACGAAATAGCTAACTGCCTGGCTCTATGAGTCGAGCATACTTTTCTCTTTATACCCCCATCTGTTTTTGCCAAGTGGTTTTGATTACATTAAATCCTGCCTGATTGGCAGCCCTGACGGCGAAAAACAGGGAAGGTTGGTGTGTAAGATCCCTATTATAGGATCTTCGCTTAACTTTCGTTAAAGGCTTCTTGTAAGATAAATGGGATGAAAAAATTAATCTTTATATGTGCCCTGGCAGTCCTGATCCTTGCTGTTAGCAGCAGGACACAGGCAAGCTTAACTTATGTGGATGTGGTAGATGCCGGCAGTGGTCAGACCGATACACGGTTCCTGCCAGGTGGGGATTCAGGTGGGGATCCATTTGAATGCTATTATTACCGTTGGCACAACGACGACTGGGGCTGGACACATACGTTTAATCCACCAGAGTTTCCGGATGTTACAATAAATTGGGCTACTTTAGAGATTTATGCATTTGATGCAGACTTTGGTGAGGTCGATCTGATCGAAGGTGATGGAATATTGTTAGGCCAGCTTGACGGTTCCCCCGAAGACTTATGGCTTTTAACAACTTTAACTCTTGACTCTACTGCCTTAGACGCGCTATTAGACGGTACTATGGATATGTGGATGGATATTGATGCGGAATGGCCCGGCTCTTCGGGTCCATACTGGGCAGTAACCTTGGCGTCTTCCACACTTACGATAGATTATGACCTGATCCTGCTGCCGGAGAATGATACGACGAATGATAATGATCCGCCGGTCCAAACGAACCCGGCTCCTGGTGCTATTTTGTTAGGCAGCATTGGTATAGGCCTTGTCGGCTGGCTGCGCAGGCGCAGAACACTTTAAGAAGTATTATAAAAATGCAAGTTTGATAGAGCTGGGCTGTTAGTTTGATATTTACAGTCCATCTAAACCCTTATTATATAAGAACACCCTTAGAGAATTTCTAATTATCTGAAGGGCACAGGCTTTTTTTATAGCCACTAATCTTATCAAAGGTCATGTTTCGTTCGGATAATCGCCGATAGTGAAAATCAGTCACATCGGTCCGCTCAAACTGTAACAACACAGAGGGAGACATTCAATCAATATTGTATATCCTTTTCACCATCCGATTTAAGCAAAGCAGATCCCCGGATATATCTATCCGTCTTCGGGCATATACATATCGCCGGGGCCGAGCTTGTCGTACCAGGTGAATTTCATAATGACCGAAGTTACCGCAAGAACGACGATGGAGATCCACATCGTCCGGTACTGCCCGATGATTAAGCAGATTGGAATTATATTGAGGGTAAGCTGCCATATGATACCGATTGCCACGTTGAATGCGTCACGCCGGAAGTCTGTGTTGGCCTTGAGGTTAGGGTATTTGTCCAGCAGGCTTTGATAGACGGGCTTCCAGAAGCCCCACGGCCGGACGGTACGATAGAAACTTTCGAGGACTTCGTCTTTTTCCGGCGGCGTCAGCAGGCATGCGGCGACCGATGCCGCAGCGCTGAATAGGACGATAAACGGAAATATCAGCAGCGCATCCGGCAGCAGGGCCAGGGCCGGATGCAGCGGTTCTATTAGGGGAGGGATGAGTTTCGAGAAAAGCAGGCCGCCTGCGACTCCGGCAATCATTCCTGCGAAATAGCCATACCCGTTGAACCGCCACCAATGCCATTTGAGCAAATTGGGGATGACGTAGCCGCCGTAGAGGGCCGCGGCGATCCACTTGGTAACCTGGTCGATAGACTGCATACGAAGGCCGACAAGTACCCCAATAATCAGCAGGGCGATGGTGGACGCATAGCCAAGACGGACGAATGTTTTTTGTGATGAGTTCGGGCTGATGTATCTTTTGTATACATCGTTTACGATGTATGCAGCGCCGGCGTTGATTGTGGAATCGAACGTGCTCATAAATGCCGCGAGCAGGCCGGCAAGGAGAATTCCAACGAGACCAACGGGCACATATCCCGCTATGACGTGGGGCAGAATCTTTTCGAAGTCGAACTTCCGGCCTGCGCCGAGCATTTCTTTGACTTCGGGACTGAAGTAAACCAGTCCGAGCACGGCGATGCCGGTAATCATCAGGAATCGCGGCACTAATTGCACGATGGACATCCACCAGTTTTCGAGGGCTGCTTCTCTCGGATTGCGTGTCGAAAGAATATGCTGCATGCCGTATCCGGCGGTCGGCCCGGCCATGCTGATCAAGAGGCCCTTGAGCAGGCACATCATGATTACGACTCCGAAGAGCGAATAGCCGTCCTTGACGATATTGTCGTTTAGCTGCTCGATTCGGCTCGACCAGTCGATATTCAGCTTCCAGCCGAAGAACAGCTCGTTCCAGCCGTTGGGAACGAACTTGGCAAGCATCTCGGGGCTGACCTTATTGATCGCTACGATGGCGATGAATACCGAAGCGACGGTCAGCAGGGCGAATTGAATCAGGTCAGTAATAACGACACTGTACCAGCCGCCCAGGAGCAAATACGCGGTGGTGATTATCAGAAGGATAAGGGCGTACATATTGGCGGACGAAAGCGGACCGGCCGCGAGATTCCACGGGAAGAATACTTCGGTAAACTTTCCTATCCCGACGAAGGCATATCCCAGGAATGCGACGGTAAGTATGAGTGCATATAAAACTACGCTAATGTGCGAGAGGTTGCCCGCCAGGCCGGAGCCGAAGCGGGTCCGCATCCATTCGGCGCCTGTCAGGACGTTTGATCGCCGAACCCACGCTCCGAGATATACCTGGCGGAACACGCGGTCGAAGAGCGGCCAAATCCAGGGTATGAAAGCGGCTTTCAGGCCATAGGTAAAGAGCATTGCAACAAACCACATTGTACCGGTGATATCGAAGCCGCTGGCTCCGTGAGAAGTGCCGATGACGTACCAGGGCAGCGATTTGCCGGCGAGGAAGTATGAGTCGAGATCTTTCGAGGCGCGTTTCGAGAGATACCAGCCGAGCGCGATTATAACGGCCAGGTAGCCGACTATGATGGCGATGTCGATTTGGTGGAGCTGGAATTCCATTGGCTTCCTTTCATTATGGCCGGCAGGAGAGCAGATATTCGAGCAGTTCATCGAGCCGGCAAGTTGCTAATCCGACGTACTTATCCGCTGCACCATAGTACACGAACAATGTTCCGTCGATCACGACTTTGCCGCAGGGGAAGACGCAGCCTCGGTAATATCCTTCGATTTCGTAATCCTGTTCGGGCTGCATAATCCAGTCGGTTGTGCGATGCAATACCTTGCCCGGGTCTTTCAAGTCCAGCAGCAGCGCTCCGAGGCGGTAGTACATGTCGTGACCTACGGCGTGATAAATTGTCAGCCAGCCGTGCTCGGTTTTGATTGGAGGAGTGTTGACGCCCAGTTTGCCCGCTTCCCAATCGTACTTCTGTTTGATGAGGAGCTTCGATTTTCTAAATCCGAGCAGGTCTTCCGCCGATGAAATCCAGGCGGCGGCGTGCTCGGTCCCGTATTCGGGTCCGACCCATTCGAGCGGCCGGTGTATCAGATAGTACCTGCCCTCTATCTTCTCGGGAAAGAGAATCACGTCCCGGTCGTCGAGGACCGGGTCGGTAATTCTGCCGGCGCGGATAAAGCTCTTGAAGTCTTTCGTGAGCAATAGTCCGGTGCTGGTGGCGTTATTGCGGATGACACGTGGAAAATCCGCCGGGCAGACGGGACGTACGTATTGCTGTTCTTTCGGCGTCCAGAACTGGCCGAACGGGAAGAATCGACTGGCGTAGGTGATGTAATAATACTCGCCCATCTTGACCATTCTCGGATCCTGTATGGTGCTGGCATCAAAACCATCGGCGCTGGGACTCAGTACCGGCTGGTCACTGACTCGCTCGAAATTAAAGCCGTCGCTGCTTACCGCCAGGCCAAAATAGCACTTGTACTCAGGGCCCGCCTCGGCAGCCCTGTACAGAAGCAGGACCTGCTTTTTGTCTTCGTCGTACCAGGCCGCAGGATTAAATACGGCTAAATCCTCCCAGTCATTAGCCGGATTAGGGCAAAGGATGGGATTGCCTTCATAACGTTTGAGTTTCACTGTTGCTTCTCCAATATATATTTTTAAGCCATGCCAATCTGCCCCAAAGTAACACGTCACGAACGCAGCAGGGCTCATTATAGCCCAGGGGCTAATCATCGACAACATCTCTTGCCGAATCTTATATTGGGTCATTTACACTAAGGAAAATTACAATGTAAAGTTAAGGAGGAAATTGGTGCCACAATGAAACAGGCCCAGTCATTAAGCATAGAGATGCACAGAGCAAGCGTCAGCCGGAATATTACGTTTAAGAGCGACTTCTAAGAAATATTTCTCAGTAGAGCTGACCCCGCAGTATAGACAGGATATCTCATACAGTTTTTACCGCTTTGACGACTTACGATATTTCAAAAACCTTCGTCAGTTGTGTAATTTCGAATACTTTGCGGAGATTCGAGTCTAAATTAGACAGTCGCAGCCGCCCTCCCTGTTCGCATAACTTTTTGTGGATTCTGACCAGCAGGCCCAAAAAGGCCGAGGTCATAAACTTCACGTTGACAAAATTGAGAATCAGTTTCTTGCCGTCGTTCTTCTCAATAACTGCCTTAAAGGACTCCTGAAGCCCCCTTATTTGTTCTTCATCGACAATTCTTTCGTCATTAAATGTCACAATGGTGACATCCATTCCGTACTCAACCTTTATTCTCGACTGCCCTTGCTCCATGAACATCTCCTTTATAGCACTTTAATCGTTCTGCGTTCTGCGGCACTCAGCACACGGCACGAATAACTCGGCATCCGGCGATATTTTACCGAATAGCCCTTATATTAACAACTGCCTCTTCGAGTTTTTTCTTGACGGAGCACAGGCTATTTTGGCATAATAGACTGTGTATTCTGGTGCCTCGTCTCCGCTCGGCAGTAGGGGCGGTTCGCGAACCGCCCGTACAGGCCCCTTCTTCACCCTGAGCGAAGTCGAAGGGTGAGCGAAGTCGAAGGGTGCTACAGTAACGATTTCGTGTTTCAATCAAAAGCTCATATCGAGCCTTTGCAGGGAAGGAGGTAGTTTTTTAGCCGCTATATTTTTCACAAGAACGCTTAACTTGGGAACAGCAAACCTTATTTGGAGGAAAAAATCATGTTAGAGAAGAAATTTGCACAGTCCTTATTATTTCTGGTAGTACTGCTTGGTTTCTCGGCCACCGGTGCCATGGGAGCCAACATCTTGTTTGTCTCGTCAATGGATGCGGAGCATATGCCGGGAGACGATACGATTAAAGCATTCTTCGAAAGTCTCGGTCATACGGTAACGTACATTGATGATGACGAAAGTGAGACCGCCACCGAGAACGCCGCCCTTGCCTCCGATCTGGTCTATATCTCGGAGTCGGTCGGTTCAGGGGATATCAAAAATGAAATCACGGAAATCCCAACTCCCATAATTGTGACTGAGCCTTACGCCTGGGACGAAATGGGGCTGATAATAGACGGAGGGACTAATCAGGTTCCCGATTCTGCTAATATTACGATTATCTATCCCGGTCATCCCATGGCCGCAGGTTATAGCGGCGATGTTCCGGTTTACACCGACCTGCCCGGCAGCGAGCTTATTCCCGCCGGCACCACCGGCGGCGGGGCGGTTGTTATTGCGAAAGCTTCCGGCGGCACACAGGCAAATGCGGATGTTTACTTCCTGTACGAGCAGGGGGCTGCTTTGGCCGTACCTGCCGCCGATGGAAGCGGTGAATTCGCAGCAGGCATTCGTATCGGCTTTTTTACTTCCAGCCCGACGGCAGAGCAATTATTAACTCAGCAGGGTTATGACCTGCTGGCCGCGGCGGTCAATTATGCGCTGGGATTAAGCCGCGAAGCCGATCTTGCTTCGGCTCCGAATCCCGGTAACAGTGCACCCAGCGTGCCGCTGGCGCCCACCTTAACTTGGACGCCGGGAGAGCGGGCCGACAAACACGATGTTTACCTCGGCACCGATTTTGACAGCGTTAACGATGCGGACAGAAACTCCGCCGAAATCTTTAAAGGCACTGTGGACGTAAACAACTATAGCCCGTTACCCCTCGAGGGAGGTACAACTTATTACTGGCGCATCGATGAGGTTAGTGAGGGCACGTCAGGCAGTCCCTGGAAGGGGCACGTATTGACTTTTACGACGATACCTTTGGTCGCCCACGACCCAGGCCCACAGGACGGGCAAGGCGCATCCATCCCGTTGGAGCTTAAATGGAAACCGGGCGGTGACGTGCTCCAGCACAAAGTATACTTCGGCACCGATCCGGATGCTCTGGTTTATTACGCCACCAAACAGGCGGACGATTCCACATATGCCGTCAGAGGGCTCGAAGTCGGCAAGACTTACTACTGGCGCGTCGATGAAATCAATGACGATGTCACTTACACCGGTGACGTCTGGAGCTTTACCGTGACTCATAGAGTTGTGGATGTGTGGTTCGAGGCGGAACAGGCCGATGAGGTTAAAGAGCCGATGGGTATCTTCCCCGATGATCCAGGACGAGATCCGGTAGTAGAAGCCGGCGGCCAGGGCGTTCCGTCGGGCGGATTCTATATCGGGACAACATCCTCATCTTCCGGCAACAATGAATTTTGGACGTTGGACGGAGCTACTTACTCTTTCACAGTTCCCGCCGGTACGTATGCAATCTGGGCAAGGGTCAGTAACGTGGACGACGATTCGTTTTGGGTCGGCATCCCGGACGGTCAATACGATGTGCCGGTTGACGCGAGCGGCTGGATCAATTGGAACGGCATAAGCCCTACATCTACCAATTGGCACTGGGTGAGAGTTCACAGTGACGACGCTCCAGGCAACGCGGTTGTCAACATTACACTGACGGCAGGGCAGCATACCATGCTGTGGCTCCATCGTGAGAACGAAAACTTCCTCGATTGTATCCTGATAACGAACGACCTGAACCTGAGTTCGGCCGATCTGCCTGACGCGGTTCCGGAGATAATATATACTCAGGCTACAAAATCAAATCCGGTGGACGGCGCAACAGACGTACGAAATGATGTTGTCCTTACATGGGAGCCCGGCGCGTATGTCGACGGTCTGTCACCCAGGCACAAGATATTCTTAAGCGAGAACTTTGACGACGTCAACGATGGTATTGGCGGTATCGAGCAGGACGTCGAGTACTATCGCGCCACCGGCACCCTCGATCTGGAACTGGAGAAGACATACTACTGGCGTGTGGATGAGGCCAATAATACTACCGGCTGGGATAAAGGAACAGTCTGGAAATTCACGGTAGCGGATTATCTGGTTATAGACGACTTCGAACAATATGATACCGGTGATAATCAAATATGGTACTCCTGGCTTGACGGGCTTGGCGCCGGCATGCCGGGGGATGAACTTTACATTGCCGGTAACAGTACCGGTTCTGCCATAGGCGACGAAACCACTGCCTCCTATACCGAGGAAAGCATCGTCCACAGCGGCAATCATTCGATGCCGTACTGGTACGATAACAATAAACAGGGTTACGAGAATTATTCAGAGGCAGGGCTGACGTTATACGCTCCGCGTGACTGGACCAAACAGGGCGTTAAGGAATTGTCGCTATGGTTCAGAGGCTATCCTGCGAATGCCGGCGGCTTCACAGAGGCGCCGGCCGGCACCTATACGATGACCGCCACAGGTGAAGATATCTGGTATGACTCCGATCAGTTCCACTATGCCTTCAAGATGCTCACCGGCGTCGGGACCATAGAAGCTAAGGTGCTAAGCGTCCAGGACACGGATCCCTGGGCCAAGGCGGGCGTGATGATCCGTGAGACGCTGGAACCGGACTCGAAATTCGCCGCTATATACATAACGCCGGGCAATGGATGCAGATTCCAGGCCCGCTCCGGAACAGGCATCGATGCTGAAAGCGACACTTCCGTAGCGACAGACGAGCAAATGGCAATCACAGCACCGTACTGGATTAAATTAGATCGCGACTTCGCGGGCAATTTCAGGGGCTACTATTCCAGTGACGGGGTGACATGGCAACGAATGACATGGAGCCTCCGGAGCATCCCGATGAATACGGATGTCTATGTGGGATTGGTATTGACCTCTCATAACGTCGATGCTACAGGCGAAGCCCGGTTCTCCAATGTCAAGATTACCGGAACGGTTAGTGCGCAATGGGAAGACCAGGACGTCGGGATACTCAGTAACGATGCCGAACCAATGTATGTTGCGGTAGCCAATAGCACCGGGGCACCTGTGGTCGTAAACCATGATAATCCTGATGCGGCACAGATAGAGACCTGGACGGAATGGAATATCGACCTGAAACAGTTCGAGGACCAGGGAATTGTCCTGACTGACGTCCACAGAATCTCTATAGGCTTCGGCGACAGGGACAATCCGCAGCCGGGCGGCTCGGGTAAGATGTACTTCGACGACATTCGTTTGTATCGACCCAGAATTCCTTCTGGAGAGTAATAAAACGGCGTCATCGCCGTAATGATTTTAGGTTTTACATCAAGAAGGGGCCTGTAATGATCAATTCAGTACAGGCTCCTTTTTGTGTGCGCCAGGATTTGTCTTGGAGCCGTATTTATGTTAAACTACCGCTTTCGGTTTTTTAAGGAGTTTGAAATTGGGACAGACACTTGTTTATAAGATACTGAGCAGACACCTTGTTGACGGCAAGCTCGCAGCCGGCGAGCAAATCGGGATTCGTATCGACCAGACGCTGACACAGGATGCCACAGGAACGACGGCGTTTTTGCTGTACGAATCGATGGGGCTAAGACCGGTGAAAACCGATTTGTCGGTCAGTTATGTCGATCACAATATGGCAGGATTCGGCCCGGAGAACCATAACGACCATTTATATCTGCAAACCGTCTCCGCCAAGATAGGCGCCTATCATTCGCTCCCCGGCAACGGAATTTGTCATCAGGTCCATTTGGAGCGGTTCGGAAAGCCCGGCGTGACACTGCTGGGCAGCGATTCGCACACCCCGACCGGCGGCGGAATCGGAATGCTGGCCATCGGAGCCGGCGGGCTGGATGTGGCGGTCGCCATGGCCGGCGGACCGTTCTACCTGAAATGCCCCAGGGTTCTGGGCGTCAAGCTCACCGGCGAATTAAGCGACTGGGTGGCCGCCAAGGATGTGATTCTCAAGCTGCTGAGTATCCTGACAACAAAAGGCAACGTCGGCTGGGTGGTCGAATATTTTGGTGAAGGTGCAGAAAAGCTCTCCGTACCACAGCGGGCCACGATCACGAATATGGGGGCCGAATTAGGCGTTACGACGAGTATCTTCGCCAGCGACGAGCAGACCGAAAAATTCCTGGCCGCCCAAAAGCGGGAAGAGGATTACCAGCCGTTAGCCGCCGATCCGGACGCCGAATATGACCGCGTCATCGAGATAAATCTTGCCGGGCTTGAGCCTATGGCGGCATGTCCATCTTCGCCGGACAATGTCAAGCCGATTCGTGAGATAGCCGGTCTCGAAACGGGGCAGGTAGTTGTCGGTAGCTGCACAAATTCGAGCTTTGCCGATTTGATGATGGTGGCGACCGTCCTGAAAGGCCGGCGCATCAACGAGATGGTCGAATTTGCTATCGCTCCGGGCAGCAGGGAAGTCCTGAACATGCTGGCCGATAACGGGGCATTGTCCGGCATGATTTCGGCGGGCGCGAGGATTTTGGAATCGGGCTGCGGGCCGTGTATCGGGCAGGGTTTCTCGCCGGCCAATGGCCTCGTGAGCCTGCGGACATTCAATCGAAACTTCGCCGGACGCACCGGAACCAAGGGCGACCGGGCGTATTTGGTCAGCCCGGAGACGGCAGTCGCCTCGGCTCTTACAGGCAGGATTACCGATCCGCGGGATCTGCGGGAATTGTTCGGCCTGCAATACCCGAAGATAGAGCTGCCTGCAGAATTTGCCATTAACGATAACATGATAGAGGAACCTCTAAACCGGGAAGAGGCGGCGAAAGCTGAGGTCCTGCGCAGCCCGACGATTGTCGTGCCGGAGACGCCCAGGCCGCTGCCGGAAAAACTGGCGGGCGAAGTACTGCTAAAGTGCGGCGATAAAATCACCACCGACCATATCATGCCGGCGGGGACCTTCCTGAAACTTCGCTCGAATGTGCCCGAATACGCCAAGGTCGTTTTCAACTGCTTCAACAAAGAAGGCAAGCCGACGTTCGCCGAACGAGCGCTCGAACTCAAGAAAAAGGCGACAGCCGGCATCATCGTGGCGGGCGAAAGCTACGGCCAGGGTTCGTCGAGAGAGCACGCGGCATTGTGCCCTATGTATCTGGGCGTTCGGGCCGTGATCGCTAAAACTATCGAGCGAATTCACAAAGCGAATCTGATTAACTTCTGCATCGTGCCGATCGAATTTGCCGATCCGGCGGACTATGACAAAATCGAGCCCGGCGACGAACTTCAGATTGACAATCTGCTCGAAGCTGTAAAGAGCAGCGACACAGTTAAGATTGTCAAAGCGGACGGCTCATTTGATTTTTTTGGAAGGCTCGAACTGTCCAGTAGAGACAGAGAGATTTTGCTCTCGGACGGACTTCTGAACTATACGCGAAAGAAAACCGATGGATGACAAAATCGTCACCATTTTCGGCACGAGCAGGGCCGGGGCCGGCGATGCGATCTTCACGCTGGCTATGGAGATGGGCAGGCTTCTGGCTCAGGCCGGTTTTACCATCGCCAACGGTGGTTACGGCGGGACCATGCTGGCGGCGGCGAAAGGGGCCGCCGAGGCCGGCGGTGAAATCATCGGCGTTACGTGTTCGGCGTTCAAGTCCGGCAGGGCCAACGAATATGTGACCCGTGAAATTGTTACCGGCTCGCTGGATGAACGGCTCGATACGCTCGTGAAACTGGGGCGGGTTTATATCGTCCTGCCGGGCGGAACGGGAACCATGCTGGAATTGGCAAAAGTCTGGGAATTAAAAAACAAGGGCTTTCTCAAGGCGGACAAACCGATTATACTCTTGGGCGGATTCTGGAAGCCGCTTATCGAGCTTATCGCGACCGAAGATGCCGGCAGCAGCAGGTATGTGAAGCTGGCCGATGAGCCGAAGCAGGCCGTTGAAATGATTATTAAAAGCTTGGAAACATGAACCATTGATATGAGCAAGATGCCGGTATTTTTAATTTTAGTATTCTTTATGAACGTTGTTCCGGCGGCGTCGGGATTCGGCGCCGAGATAATTCGCGAAACGCCTCTGCTGCGGGACGGCTTTGTCATGATGGGAGTGGATGGTAATTTGATCCGTCAGCCCGGAGGGCTGCCGGACAGTAACGATGTATGGTTCTTCGAATTAGCTTCGGATGTGAACGATTACAGAACGGTTATCAAGGCCGGGACAAGGCTGGAGCTGCTGCCGTCGACGGCACTTGAAAAGATGACTTTCGACAAGAAAATGCGTACTACGGCAGCTTACCGGCTCTGGAACAGTAGAGTAACAAAGTACAGGGGCAGGAATTTTATATTTCCAAATTTCTTTCTGCCCCTGGGCAAAGCGAAGAAACCGCCGCAGAAACAAGACAGCTCGACCGATACCGTATCCGAACCGAAGCCCAGGCGGGAGCTTGCCGTCGATGATCCGAACGATGTATTGGCTATGCCGCGAGAGGTCATAGAAAAGCTCAGGGCCAGGCGAGAAAACCCTTCGACTCCGCTCAGGGTGAAGAAGGAAACGCGCCCCTTCATGCCGAGCGGAGACGAGGCACCGGATGCCCAGCGCTATACACAAAGCCCCGATTCGGTTTTCGTGGACAGGACCGCGCTTTTGGTCGAGCAGGATGAAGGCCGTCTTACATTCGTGCCGGACGCTCTTGGCCGGAATGTCCAGAAGCTGTCTTTACATTTGCTGCCGTGTGCGGCGCTGGAGCTGACCGAGCTGAAAAAAGCTGCCGAGCCGGATAAGGTGCGGTTTAAAATAGCAGGGATTATGACTACATATAAAGGTAAAAACTATCTGTTGCTGGAGAAGGCGACAAGAACTTACAGCCACGGCAACTTCGGAAGATAAAGGACAATCGCATGCCCCACGAACTCGACCATATTATCATTTCCTCATCACAAGCCGATTTCGAGAAAAGCCTGAAAAAATTTCGCTCGAAGATGATGCGGGCGGCGCGTTTTGCCGGCTACGGGAGCGAGGAAAATCAGCAGGTGATTGATATTCTTCGCAACGTTGCCGACCATGGTGACAAAGCCGTTGCGGAATATACGGAGAAGTTCGATGGAGTAAAACTTACACCCGGGCAATTCCGGATTGGCAGAGACGAATTGGAGAAAGCCAACCGGGAAATTAACCAGGACATTTTAGCTTCCGTGCGCCAGGCGATTGAAAACGTGCGCTCATATCAGAGAGACATCCTGATCGATCAGGAAAACTTGCCGCGAGGAATCAGATACACACCCATTAAGAGGGTCGGTATCTGTGTTCCGGGCGCATCGGCACCACTGCCTTCTACTGTTGTAATGACAGCGGTCCCTGCGCAGGTTGCGGGCGTGAAGGAAATCGTTGTGGTTTCCCCGCCAAGACATGA
>Ga0307380_10001847_pt1 | contig 30441 bp, 20 predicted proteins | sample UN3MG_FD_202239 | JGI IMG/M metagenome (GOLD analysis project Ga0307380, IMG submission 202239) | Soil microbial communities from Risofladan, Vaasa, Finland - UN-3 | ecosystem: Environmental > Terrestrial > Soil > Coastal area > Acid sulfate soil | place: Finland: Risofladan, Vaasa | collected...
GAAGGGCTTCCTCCCCCCGCACCCCCCACCATCCCAAGAACTTCTGGACTGGCCCGCCACCGTGCATGCGTTCCCGCGCTTGACTCCGCCCCCATCCCGCGCCATACTCTCGGTTGCCCCGTGTCAACCCAGGCGAAGGAGCCATCCAGCCACCCGGGAGGCACCCGATGCCGGCGCCCCAAGCCATCGCCGAACTCGTTGGACGCTTCACCCAAAACCTCGACGCCTATCGCTCCGGCGCCTACAAGGAGGCCCAACTGCGCCTGGAGTTCGTCAACCCCTTCTTCAAGGAACTCGGCTGGGACGTATACAACGAGAAGGGCTATGCCGAGGCCTTCAAGGAGGTGGTCCACGAGGATGCCCTGAAGATCGGGGGCGCGACCAAGGCCCCCGACTACTGCTTCCGCATCGGCGGCACCCGCAAGTTCTTCGTCGAGGCCAAGAAGCCCTCGGTAGACATCGCCGGCGAAACCTCCCCCGCCTACCAGCTTCGCCGCTACGCCTGGTCCGCCAAGCTCCCCCTCAGCATCCTCACCGACTTCGAGGAGTTCGCGGTCTACGACACCCGCGTCAAGCCCGCCCGCACCGACAAAGCATCCACCGCGCGCGTCAAGTTCATCGCCTACACCGACTACCCCGCCCGCTGGGACGAGATCGCCTCTATCTTCTCCCCCGACGCGATCCAGAAGGGGTCATTCGACAAGTACGCCGAAACCACGAAGCGCAAGAGGGGCACCGCCGAGGTAGACGACGCCTTTCTCGCCGAAATCGAGGCCTGGCGCAGCGACCTCGCCCGGGTCATCGCGCTAAGGAACCCCTCCCTCTCCCAGCGCGACCTCAACTTCGTCGTCCAGGCCACGGTGGACCGCATCATCTTCCTGCGCATCTGCGAGGACCGCGGCATCGAGCCCTACGGCCGCCTCGGCACGCTCCTCAACGGCGACCGGGTCTACCCCCGCCTCTTCGAGCTGTTCCAGCGCGCCGACGAACGCTACAACTCCGGCCTCTTCCACTTCGCCCCCGAGCACGGCCGGCCCGAGACGCCCGACACCCTCAGCCGCACCCTCGACATGGACGACAAGGTGCTGCGCGACATCCTGCGCCGCCTCTACTACCCCGACAGCCCGTACGAATTCTCCGTCCTCCCCGCCGACATCCTCGGCCAGGTCTACGAACAATTCCTCGGCAAGATCATCCGCCTCACCGCCGGCCACCGCGCCGTCGTCGAGGAGAAGCCCGAAGTCCGCAAAGCCGGCGGCGTCTACTACACCCCCACCTACATCGTGGACTACATCGTCGCCCACACCCTCGGGCCTCTCCTGGGCGTCCCGCCCCAATCGTCCTCGTCCTCGTCGTCGTCCTCGTCGTCGTCGAGTTCTTCTCCAATTGTGGGCGGGGCCTCTGCGCCCCGCGACCCGAATCCCCTTGCGGCCACCGACCGCGGGGCAGAGACGCCCCGCCTACAATTGCTGAACCCGAAGCAAGCCGCCAAGCTCCGCATCCTCGACCCCGCCTGCGGCTCGGGCTCGTTCCTACTCGGCGCGTATCAATACCTCCTCGACTGGCACCTCGCCTGGTACACGGCCCACGACCCCGAGAAGCACGCCAAAGGCCGCAACCCTGCCCTCTACCAAGGCCCCGGCGGCGCCTGGCGCCTCACCCTCGCCGAGCGCAAGCGCATCCTCCTCAACAACCTCTACGGCGTGGACATTGACCCCCAGGCCGTCGAAGTCACCAAGCTCTCCCTGCTCCTCAAAGTCCTCGAAGGCGCCTCACGCGAGGTCCTCGACCACCAGCTCAAGTTCTTCCACGACCGCGCCCTGCCCGACCTCGCCGCCAACATCAAGTGCGGCAACAGCCTCATCGGCCCCGACTTCTACAAAGGCCAGCAGGCCACCCTCTTCGACGACGAAGAGCGCCTCCGCATCAACGTCTTCGACTGGCACGCCGAGTTCCCCGCCATCATGAGAGCCGGCGGCTTCGATGCCGTGATCGGGAACCCACCCTACATCAAAGAATACGTGAATCGGGACCCATTCCATGACCTACGAGGCACAAGGCTGGCAAAGTACTACCAAGGCAAGATGGACCTCTGGTACATATTCGCTTGCTTAGCCATTGACCTGCTCAAGCCCGGCCGACGCCATAGCTTCATAGCCACGAACAATTGGATCACGAACAGCGGAGCAAGTATTCTGCGCCAGAAGATTCTCGCAGAGACCCAGATGCATGAATTCGTTGACTTTGGCGATTACCAGGTGTTCCATAATGCCGGCATTCAGACGATGATCTACCTACTGGAGAAGACCGGCAGGCCGCACGCAGGCAAAATACGTTACCGGCGGATCATCCGACCCAATATCGAGGTCCAGGGGGTCCAGCGTTTCCTCTCTGAAGGGGCATGTGGAGAGTTCGCGGTCAGCTTCGACGCTAGCATAATGAGCGGCACAGAGGGCCAGGTCTTCACCTTCGTGGACGACAGGAACCGAAGGGTCTTGCGGCGTATGGAGACAGCGGGGCGCTACCGCCTCAGTCCAGGGGAAGTGGGGACAGGGATCGATGTGCATCAGGACTTCGTTTCCGCCAAGCACTTTGAGGTCCTGCCGAAGGGCAGTGCCCAGCCGGGCGACGGAATCTTTGTTGTCTCGGACAAGGAGAAGACGGCTCTTCACCTCACGGCACGGGAGAGGGACATAGTCAAGCCCTACTACACCACACAGGAGTTGGGCCGCTTCTACGGTGACCGAGCCAACAAGCTATGGATCATATACACCGGTCCTGTAGCCGTGGCGCGCATCAGTGAGTACCCGCATGTGAAGGCGCACCTTGACCGAGTCGCCAAGGTGATAACGTCCGACAACCGCCCTTACGGGTTGCATCGGGCGCGTGACGAACGGTTCTTTCTTGGTGAGAAGATCGTCTCGTTACGCAAGACAGATCGACCGCACTTCACGTACACGGATTTCCCATGCTACGTTTCGCAGACATTCTTTGTCCTGAAGCCAACCGACATCGACCTCAAGTACCTGGTCGGCGTTCTCAACTCGCGCCTGTGCCACTTCTGGCTGGACAGGAAGGGCAAGAAGCAGGGGGGCGCATTGCAGATTGACAAAGCGCCCCTGCTGGCGATCCCCATCTACGCAGCAGATTTACATCATCCCACTGACAAAGCTCGACATGACCGCATGGTGGGATTGGTGGACGGGATGATCTCGTTGCACAGGCGTCTGTCGTCGGCCAAGACGGCCCACGAGCAAACGGCTCTTCAGCGGCAGATCGCGGCGACGGACAGGGAGATTGACGAGTTGGTGTATGAGCTGTACGGCCTGAGCGACGAGGAGATCAAGATCGTGGAAGAGGCGACGGCCGGCGGAAAGATGTGATCGGTGTTGGGTGTTCGGTCTTAGGTGTTCGGGTACGGACAAAGCCGAGGACATCGCGGCCCGATGCTCTGCGTCGGGTCAAGAAGTAGGACAAGGGTGGAAACGCAGGCCGGAATGGGTACAATGGATTCGTCACGGTAGACAGGAGACATGCGATGAGCAGGACGACCTTGCTGCAACGGGCGAGCCGCCGACTCAAGGGACTGTCGGAAGAGCGCCTGCGGATGGCCGACGGGTACCTGGCGTATCTGGAGGAAGAGCACGCGACGGAGGAGCTGCTGCGCATTCCTGGCTTCGCCGAGGCGTTTGAGGAGGCGGAGCGCGACATTGCGGCCGGCCGGCTGACGCCGGCCGAGCATCTGCGGCAGAAGTACTGACATGTACCGCACCAACGATGCGGAACGGACGGTGATCATCCCGGTGATTGCTCATCGGCGGGAGGCCTACGATTGAGGCGGAGGCACCGGCAGATCGCAGCAACGGACAGGGAGATTGACGAGTTGGTGTATGAGCTGTACGGCGTGAGCGACGAGGAGATCAAGATCGTGGAAGAGGCCACGAGCCGCTGACCGACGCGGGCGCGGGTAGTGCCGTCTCTTATCCGCGGCCATCCGCGTAATCCGCGGTCAAGAGCCTCTTCTCTGCTGCCTCTCCTCGGCCCCCTCTGCGCGCTCTGCGTGAGAATCACTTCTCCTGCACGTGCTTGAAAAGCGGCGTCCAGCCGCCGCACTCCGACAGGCTGACGCACTTCTCCTGGCCCCTTCCGCGGTCGAGGGCACACGCCGCCCACAATTGCCCAATCCCATCCGCGTGCATCTGCGTTCATCCGCGGTGGGATTCTTCTTCTCTGCTGCCTCTCTTTGGCCCCCTCTGCGCCTCTGCGTGCGATCTTCTGCTTGAGGCATTGAAAGCGGCGTCAGGCCGCCGCACTCCGAAAGGCTGACGCATTTCTCGTGGCCCCTTCCGCGGTCGAGGGCACACGCCGCCCACAATTGCCCAATCCCATCCGCGTGCATCTGCGTTCATCCGCGGTGAGATTCTTCTTCTCTGCTGCCTCTCCTTGGCCCCCTCTGCGTGCTCTGCGTGAGAAATCCCGTTTCGCGTTTCGTGCCAGCGCGGGGGCGAGGAAGTCCCACAACACGGTGGCATCTCGTGGAACACGAAGGTGACCCCGCGGCAGACTTTGCCCTTGACTCCTCCGTCACCGCGTGCTACACTGCGGCGGTGATAGGGAGCCAGGCGAGGGGGTCGGTTCGAGGCAGGAGGTCACGATGCGAGCCGCGCGTGTGTCACTCGTTGCGGCGTTCCTCTGCCTGGCCGCACGGCTGGCGCCCGCGGCGATCATCAGCCTGAATCAGCCTTCCCCCGCCGTGACCACCGTCAGCTACACGCACCTCTACGACCGCGCGCTCCCCGGCAACGACGGCTTCCCCGACCCGAACGTGACGCTGAGCAACATCGGGCTGGCCAACTACGGCGACGCCATCTGCTACTCCGTCCTCAGCGGCTCCCAGGGCACGCTGACCTTCGACTTCACGACCGCTGCCTCCCCCGGATACCTCCTGCTCGGCCTGAAGGTGGTGTCGCATACCCACGACTGGGATGCCGGCAACGTCGCCGGCGCGTGGGACACGAATCTCACCCCCGGGTTCACGACGTACTACGACAGCAACGTGGACGGCGGGGGCATAGTCACGGACTGGTTGCTGGACACTGGCATCGCGGGCGCCACGACCCTCCAACTCCGCTACACGGCCACCCTGGGCACGGTCGGGCAGCCATGGTTGCAGCAGGTCTTCGGCGTCCACGACGGCGCTACGAGATCCTGGACCTTCGAGGCCACGGCCACCTACGGCACGCCTGAGCCTGCCACGAGTGTCCTTCTCCTCCTTGGGACCGCCGGCCTTGGCCTCAGGACTCGCCGCCGCTCGCGCAAGCCCTGACACGACCCTCCGAACGCTGCCCCCCCCTGGCCTCTCCCTCTCCTCCCGCGGGCCATGCTTCGGTGCTTCGGGTACGGACGAAGCCGGGGATCGGGCGGCGTGGGGCGCGGCCCGAGCGAAGTCGAGGGCACGCCCCGCCCACAATTGCCCAATCCCATCCGCGTCCATCTGCGTTCATCCGCGGTGAGATTCTTCTTCTCTGCTGCCTCTCCTCGGCCTCTCTGCGTGCTCTGCGCGAGATCCGCGTCTTGTGATTCGCGCAGATTCGCGGGATTCGCGGTCGGCAGATCGGTGTTCGGTGATCGGTGTTCGGGGAAGAGAGGACTTGCCACAGAGACACAGAGCACACAGAGAGGAGGGTTGTCTGGGTGGAGGACCCGAAGCGGTGGTCCGAGCCTGCCTTGCTCCTATCCGCGTCCATCTGCGTTCATCCGCGGCAGAGACTCTTCGGTTTTCGGTGCCGGGGTGCAGACGGGGATTCTCTGTGGCTGTCTCTGTGCTCTCTGTGCCCTCTGTGGTGAGAGTCCCGGCTTCGCAGGCTCACGGCCCGTCGTCCTCTTCCTCCCCGGGGCGCAGGGGGATGTTGGGGCCGTGGATCTGGGGGGAGATGCCGGTGAGGATGTCGGCGTAGGTCAAGAGGTCGGGCGGAAACAGGCTGCGAGCGTTGAGCTGGTGCATGAGGAACAGGTAGAAGAGAAACAGCGTGTCCTGGCCCGAGGCGTAGTAGCCGAGACAGGCGTCCTCGAGGCAGCTCGTGGGCGCCCAGCGTAACTTGTCCCTGCCAACCTCGACGGGGAGGAAGTGGTAGACAAGGGCCTGGTCGAGGACGCAGATGCAGTCAACCCAGGCGTCGGGGACCTTGCCGCGGTGGAGTTCGGCGACGCGGGGGACGAGGGCCTTGCCGGTGTCTGGTGCGCCCAGGGCGAAAATGGCGGCGAAGGGGGCCGGGTTTTCCCTGGGGCCGTGGTAGATACGATGGCCGTCGTGATCAGCCACGATGGCGTTGCGGGCGAGGTTCTTGGCCGACGTGACGTTGGCGACGGACTCCCCGAGTTCAGCGGCGCTGAGGAACGGGGTGAAGGCGATGACGGCGTAGACGCTTTCGGCGGGGAAGACGCGGGAGGCGTCGGAGTCCTGGAGAAGCGGGGAGTGGTGGGCGTCGTAGATCACGATGTCAATCTGCTTGCTGCACCAGCCCCGGGAGTCGACGATTTCGCCCGAGCCGACGCCGTAGCACGGGGGGAGGTAACGGGTGAGGAAGTCGCGGAGGACTTGTTCGCGGCGGGCGCCTTTCTCGGCGCGGTGGACGCCGCCGACGGATTCGGCCTCGAAGCTGGCGCGGAGGGCCTTGCTGACGGAGCGGAACTTGGCTCGGAGGTCCAGGCGCGGGCGGATGGGCATGTGGGACGTCCCTCCTGTTGGTGCGAGAGGCGGGACTCGAACCCGCACGGAGTTACCCACAGGATCCTAAGTCCTGCGCGTCTACCAATTCCGCCACTCTCGCACGTTGCTGCACATCTCTACCTACACTGTACGCGCGGCCCCCAGCCGTGTCAAGCTTGTTGCGGTCGCGGCTCAGGGGGCGGGTGCGGATGTCACCTGCGCCTTCCCACCGGCCAACTCGGCTGCCGCGAGGTGGAGCCGGGCGACGTAGCCGGGCCAGTCATAGCCCAATTCGCTCTGGCTCAGGTAGAACGGGCTGCCCCAACCCATTCGCACCAGCAGCTCGTCCAGGAGGGCCTGATACGGCTTGCGCTCCTCCTCGGGCAGCTTCAGGTAGGCCCTGACGATGGCCGTCTTCACTTCCGCATCCTGCACGCCTTCGCGGAGCATCTGGAACCGCACGGTCGGGACGGGGCCGTCGGGGCCGGGGACAGTGAGCGATTCGACGTGGGAGAAGAACGACGTGCTCCTGGGCGCCTCGCGGCTCGTCCTGGCCTGCCAGAAGTCCAGGCCGATGCGGCCGATGCAGCCCCAGTTCGCGGTCATGGTGCGAAAGACCAGCGGCGGCGAGTACTCCTGATGCAGCCAGCGATCGGTGGGAAGCTCGAGGAAATCGTAGGGCTTAGCCACGCGCTCCTCGAACTGAGGGAGCCGGAGCGAGGCGGTCCCGCGCGGCCATTCCATCATGCCCACTTCCATCCCCCCGGTGGCGACCATCTTGCCGTCCTGGGGGGCGGGGTCGCCGCTGAAGTGCGAGAGGAAGTCCCATCGGGCGTACGGCGCCCACTGCTTCACGAGCTCGGCGGTCTTCTGGCCCGGCCGAATGTCGCCGCCCAAAGCCAGCATGATGACCCGCTCGGGCCAGCCGCGCCGGGTCACGAGCGCGCGCACGCCGTCCAGCAGCGGCTTCCAGAACTGCTCGCTGCCTTCGTCGCCAATCGCCGGCACGGTGGCCTCCGAGGCTGTCCCTGTGTTGGGGTCAAGCACGACCACGAGCGGCGGCGAGTACTTCACGTTCTCGCGCGTGGGGATCCTGCGGTTCTCGTAGGCGTCGGCGTGTTCTTTCGCGGACGACGCGCCCCAGATGTAGAGGCTGATGGCCCGGGGCGGCGCGCAGTGTCTGGCGTATGCGTCGAGGTACTTCTCCAGGATCGTCAGGTCAGGCTTCAGTCCCTGCGGCGTCTTCGTCCATCGGATGATGGGCTGCCAGTTGAATCGGGTGCCGCTCTTCCCCGTGCCGCCCACGCCGGAGACGAGGATGGGCACGTGCACGACGTCGTTGCCGACCTGCCCGAGCAGCGCGAGCGTCTTGTCCATCAGCTTCAGGTGGGCCTCCGACCACAGTTCCACGTTGTACTGCTTCGCGACGGTCTCGGGCGAGTGCGTGAGCCCGACGGACGACGAGAAGTCCCTCGCATCCGGCAGCGTCAGCCCCGTCACCAGCACCTGCGCCGGAACGCCGAACTTCTTGCCGTTGGCCTCGAGGCTCAGGGTCGAGACGTACCATCCCGGCGCCTGGCCCTTCGGCGCCTGGACGACCAGCCACACGGGAACCGTCGTCGCGCCGTCGGGTGGCTTCGCCATCAGGGCGTCGCAGTAGTGCACGCCCGGGTGCTGGACGGCAAAGCGGATCTGCACGCCGCTCGCGGGCAGGACGGCGCCCGCCGGCCCCTTCAGCGGTCCCATCGAGGCGGTCACGCCCCGCAGCCCATCGGGGTCCGAGAGAATCGCCTGCCCGCTTGCCACGCCGTTGCGGGGCATGGTCATTCTGACGGGAAGCACGGGGTCGAAGGGATTGCCCTGTTGCAAGCCCTTGACCGGCATCCCGCGTCCCCAGTAGAGAGTCCAGAACCAGCTCCTGTGGATGAGGGAGTTCGGAGACGGCGTCTCCGTCACCTGATCCACGGCGTTGGCGCTCCACACGTGGGTGCCCGTGAGCGCGCCCGCGCAGGAGATCACCCCGGCGCCAGTGGCGCTGGCCAGCCTGGCCTCGCGGAAGCCCACGTGGCTCCACCCGTTCCTCTCCAAAGGCCCGGCAAGGGCGGACCGGTGCAGGGCGATGGCCAGGACGTTGCGCCCCTTGACCAGGACGCGGGACGGGACCTCCACGGTGATGGTCCGAATGCGCTTGTCGTAGCGGGCAAGCCACTTCGGGTCGGGCTGAGGAGGCCCACCACGCTTGCTCGCGGCGAGCACGGGCAAGGGCGTCTTCCCGTCGTCCGTGGTGTATGCCTCGATCGGGTAGTCGTCGGCGGGGGTCAGCGGCGCGATCTCGCCCGGGGGCATGCAGCCGCGGCCGACCTCCTGGCCGTTGACGTAGGCCACGGCGCCGCCGAGGCAGACGAGCGTCAGCCTCAGGTCGGTCGCCTTGGCGGGGTCCGCGATCCCGAAGCAGGTGCGCACGCAGAGGCGGGCCGGCCATGGGCCACGATCGGGATTGGGGACCTCGATGCCCCAGCCCCCCAGGAAATCGGCCAGGTCGCCCTGGTATCGCGCCCAGCAATGATCATCGAAATCGGCCTTGATCCAGTCGGGCGACGGCATCGGCGAGGTGTGGTACTTCGCTGGGTCCACCTGGGCCGGATCGAACGCCGCCGTCTTCCTGTCCCGGCTTCGGAACGAGAGTTCCCCCTTCTCCCTGACGATTGGGTCGGCCGTCACGAGGAAGGCCCGCCACGGCGTCTGGGCGCTCACCACCTCGGCCTCGGCGGCGAAGCCTCCGCGCGGTGCGAGGATGGCCCAGACCCCGGCCAGCAGAACTCGGGCCAGCGCCCGCGCGAACCATTCTCGCATAGCCGCCTCCTTCGCCTCCGAGGATAGCAGATTGGTCGGGCACTGCAAGCTCAGTCGGCGAGTTGTTCTTGCCGGCTGTTTCCCCTATAATGCCCCGGGAGCTGGCTCGTCCGCGGCTGCAAGGAGGAGAGCATGAGAACGCCGCTTGCCTGCGTAGTCACGCTTCTTGCCAGCGCCGCGCTTGTCGCCGGCGAGGGCGTGGGGAAGGCGGCGCCAGCCACCGAGCTTGGCCAGCTTGCCGCCAGCATGAAGCCGGGGGAACTGAAGGAGCTGAAGACCAGGAACTACGACTGGGAGCTGCTCAAGTCGTACTACGACTGGGAGGAGAACCTGAGGGGCGCCCACAAGGGCTACTCGATCATCAGTTGGTCCAACGACGCCAACTGGGACCCGGTGACTCGCCAGCTCCTCTATTTCGGCCTGGGACACTATGCATCACCGAAGTTCGTCATCTACTTCGCCGATACGAATGAATGGAAGCTGATGCCCATCCCGCCCTGGGCAGACAAGCGCAGGCCCGAGGTAAAGGCCTGGCCCGTCGGGCACACCTATGACATCGAGGGCATCTGCCCCGCGAAGCGCTGGTTCGCGGTCAAATGGAATGCCCTGCACCTGTATGGCATTGACAAGGGCGAATGGAGCGCGGTCCCGGGGTTCGGCACGAAGGGATCCATTGACCAGATGGAGTACTTCCCCGAGCTGAACGGCTTCGTGTACGGCGAGGGCTGGGGCAAGAAGCTCATGCTGTATGACGTGGACACGGGGGAGAAGCGGAAGCTGGCCGATGTGGCGGTCGCCATGCACGGCGTGATGGAGTACGACCCGGTGCACAAGGTGCTCATCCTGGGCGGCGGCGATGCCGGCGACAAGCCGGCGCAAGACCTCTACCTGCTCGACCGGGAGGGCAAGCTCACGAAGCTCAAGCCCCCTCCCGTGTGGATGCGCTGCACGCCCGAATGCAAGGTCACGTGCGATCCGGTCAGCGGCGACTACCTGATGAAGGGCCGCGGCCACGAGGACTTCTATGCCTTCCATCCGCTCAAGGATGAATGGAAGGAACTGCCGCCGGCTCTGCGGGTGCCGGACGGCCTGGCCGCACAGGTGAGCACGTACGGGGTCGTCATGTTCTGCGGCTCAGGCAGGTCCCCCCGCGTTCTCGTGTACAAACACAAGACGCCGTGGCAGCAGGAATGACCTCTCCGGCGGCCTCTTCGCGGGCGCGATCAAGGCGAGCGCCCTGGAAACGACTCCACAAGAACGAGTGGCCGAAGCGCGCTTGCATCGCCGGACCAACCTGCTATGCTGTGAGTACCGGCTGCCTGCGCTGGGGAAACCCACGGCCTGCCGTGAGCGCCAGTCTCTTCCGCGTCCCGGCGCAGAGCAGTGGAAAGGAAATGACGATGAGACATCGCCTGCACCCTGTCAGGAGAGCAATGGCCGTCGTTGCGGCGCTCGCCGCCGCAGTCGCCTGCGCGGCGCCGGCCGAGGACGCCCGGCAGATCCTGTCGGCCAGCGGCACGAAGGGGGGCTTCGTCGCCCACCTGGGCTGCGGCGATGGCAAGCTCACGGCCGAGCTGCGAGCGGGCGAGAGCTTTCTCGTCCAGGGCCTCGACACGTCGGCGGAGAAGGTGGCGGCTGCCCGGCAGCACATCGCCGGGCGCGGACTCTACGGCGAGGTCACGGCGAGAGAGTTCGACGGAAAGGCCCTGCCGTATGCGGACAGCATGGTCAACCTGCTGGTGGTGGACGGCCCCTGTTCCGTACCCCGGGAGGAGATGATGAGGGTTGTGTGCCCGAAAGGGACGTTGTGCATCAGGGACGGCGACAAGTGGAAGACCGAGACGAAGCCCTGGCCGGCCGGGATGGACGAGTGGACCCATTACCACCACGACGCGCAGGGAACCATGGTGGGCAAGGACAAACTCGTCGGCCCGCCCCGCCAGATTCGATGGATGGGCGACCCCAAGTGGCTGCGCAACCACGACTTCATGTCGAGCATGCACGCCCTGGTGTCGGCGGGCGGCCGCATCTTCTATATCATCGATGAGGGGCTCCGCGCCCACGTCTTCCTGCCCGCGCGGTGGTCGCTCATCGCCCGCGACGGCTTCAACGGCACCATTCTCTGGAAGCGGCCGCTGAAGGACTGGCACCCCGCCAACTGGCCGCTCAAGAGCGGCCCGGGCTATCTGCCCCGCCGGCTGGTGGCCGTCGGCGACCGCGTGTTTGTCACCCTCGGGCTCAACGAGCCGCTCACCGCCATTGACGCGGCCACGGGGCAGACGATTCGCACGTATGACCAGACCAAGGCCACGGAGGAGATCGCGTTCACCGACGACGTGCTCTTCCTGCTCGTGGACCCGAACCGCCAGCCAGTGGGCTATCGGGCCAAGGCCACAACCTACAGTGAGATCGGCCACGCCAACTCGGGATGGGGCTGGTCGAAGGACAAGCCCGAGCGGCGCGTGATGGCGGTGGACGCTGCCTCGGGCAAGACCCTGTGGCAGCACAGCGCGAAGGTCGCGCCGCTGTCGCTCACCGTGGGCGAGAAGCACGTGTTCTTCTACGACGGCGACAAGATGGTGGCCCTCGACCGCAAGACAGGCCAGCCGGCCTGGGCCTCGGAGAGTCTGCCGCGCGTGACGATCCGGCCCGCCACGGGGGCCGCGCCGCGGGTGGTCCTGTCGCAGGGAATCCTGGTGCTGTGCCACGGCACACAGGTCGTCGGGTTCTCCGCGGAGGACGGGAAGGTGCTGTGGCAGGGCAAGATTCCGCCCACGGGCCACCACTGCCCGAGCGACCTCTTCGTCATCAACGGGCTCATCTGGTCGGCCCACACCGGCGCCGCGCAGCAGAAGGGCACGCACTTCGTCGCTCTGGACCTGCGCACCGGCGCGGCGGCGAAGGACCTCGTGGCCGAGAACCTCCCAGCGTTCCCGATGCACGCGCGATGCTACCCCAGTCGCGCCACCGAGCAGTACATCATGCTGGCAGGCATCGGCACCGAGTTCTACGAGCCGGGCGCCGGCAAGCTGGAGATCCACAACTACGTGCGGGGAAGCTGTATCTACGGGGTCATGCCGTGCAACGGCCTGCTCTACAAGCCACCCGACTCGTGCGCCTGCTACTACATGTCCAAGCTGGAGTACTTCTGCGCGCTGGCCCCGGCCGCAAAGTCAGGGATGCCGCCAGTGTCGGAAGCCCAACGCCTGGAGAAGGGGCCCGCGTACGCCGGCGTCGCGGCCCAGGTGGCCGCGGCCGACGACTGGCCGATGTACCGCCACGACCCCCTCCGCAGCGGGTCGTGCGCGACGACCGTGCCCGACGAGTTGAAGACGGCGTGGGACGTCAAGCTGGGCGGCAGGCTCACGCAGGCGGTCATCGCCGGCGGAAGAGCGTACGTCGCGTCCGTTGACACCCACACCTTGCACGCCCTCGACGCCCGGGACGGCAAGGCGTTGTGGACGTATGCGGCCGGCGGCAGGATCGACTCGCCGCCGACCATCGAGCGAGGCAGGGTGATCTTCGGCTCGGCCGACGGCTCGGTCTACTGCCTGCGCGCCGACGACGGGGCACTGGCGTGGCGCTACCTGGTCGCGCCCGACGACAGGCAGATCATCTCGTGCCAGCGGCCCGAGAGCATCTGGCCCGTCAGCGGCAGCGTGCTGGTGCATGACGGCACGGTGTACGCCCTCGCCGGGCGGAACATGTTCTTCGACGGCGGCCTGCGTCTCGTGCGGCTCGAAGCGGCGACGGGGCGCAAGCTCTCCGAGACCGTGCTCGACGAAAACGACCCCCAGACGGGCAAGAACCTCCAGACCCTGATCGTCGGCAAGTCCATGCCGGTCGCCAATCCCGACCTCTTGTCCTGCGACGGGAAGTACGTGTACATGGGGGCTCAGCGGTTCGACCTCGAGGGCAAGCGGACCCAGATCGCGTCCATCTCGTCGAGGTCGGGCACCGCGACGGGAGACGGCGTGCACCTGTTCTGCTCGACCGGCTTCCTGGACGATCTGTGGTTCCACAGGTCGTATTGGACGTATGGCGAGCGGTTCCCCGAGGGCTGGTCCGAGTACAGCCAGGCGCAGCGCGTGCAGCCCAGCGGGCGGATCATGGCCCTCGACGACACGCGAGCCTACGGCTTCCGCTCCGATGGCCTGGGCAACACCCTGCTCCCCACGCCCACCTATCGCCTCTACGCGGCAGACAGGAAGGCCACTGGACGCGACGAACCCGACGCCCCGGCCAGGAAGGGGGCGAAGCGGAAAGACAAGGCCGGCAAGGGCGGCAGCGACAGCATCGCCGGGGCACATCATGTCCACTGGCAGATCCAGTCGCCGCCGCTCCTGGCGAACGCCATGGCCGCGGGCGGCGGGAAGCTCTTCGTCGCCGGGCCGCCCGACGTGGCCGACGAGGCGAAGATGCTCGGCTTCCTGCCCGGCGAGGACGACGAGATCAACCGCGGGCTCGCCGCGCAGGACGCGGCCTGGCGCGGCAAGGCGGGCGCCCTGCTGTGGGTCGTCGCCACAGAGGACGGGAAGAAGCTGGCCGAGTGCAAACTGGACGGCTTGCCCATCTTCGACGGCATGTCGGTCGCGGGGCGACGGCTCTACCTGGCCACTCAGGACGGCCGCCTGCTGTGCCTGAGCGGGGCCGAGTGAACGACGCGGGCGGCCCTCGAATGGGCGACCGGGCCTTGACCCCATGCGGCGATCCCCTTAGAATCGTCTGGGGGACTCGAAATGAAGAGAGGCCCGGCATGGTATTGCGCTACGCAATCGGGATCATCATCGGTGGCGGGATCGGGTTCGCCATCGGGCGGTTCGCCCGCGGCGGCGGGTGACCCATGTTCTGCAACCCCTACGTGAGCGCGCTGGTGGGTGCACTCATCGGAGCGCTTCTCGCAGGGGCTGGCGCCGCGGGTCCGGCGCCCAAATGAAACGCCAGGGCCGACGTGGGGCGACCCTCGAGTGGCGGGGCGGTGTGCGGCGCGCGTCCCCTCCCCTCCTCACTCGAGCGCGGACGTTTCGCGCCGGTCCGCTCTCTCCTCGCGAAGGAGGTGCCAGTGCAGCTTCGCTTCCTCGGCGCAGTTCGGACGACGACCGGCTCGATGCACCTGCTGTCGGTGAACGGGGCGCGGGTGCTGCTCGACTGCGGGCTCTTCCAGGGGAAACGCAAGGAGGCATTCGAGCGAAACCGCAGCCTCCCGTTCGATGCAAGCGGGATCCACGCCGTCGTCCTGTCCCACGCGCACATTGACCACAGCGGCAACCTGCCGACCCTGCATCGCCGCGGCTTCCGCGGGCCCGTGTACGCCACGCCGGCCACGGCCGACCTGTGCGACATCATGCTGCGCGACTCGGCCTACCTGCAGATGCGCGACGTGGAGTTCGTGAACAAGCGCCGCAAGCGCCAGGGCAAGAACCCCTTCGAGCCGCTCTACGAGCTCCAGGACGTCGAGGCGCTGCTCGAGCAGTTCGAGCCGGCGGCCTACGGAGAGGCCCGGCGCGTGGCGGAGGGGGTGAGCATCACCTTCCACGACGCGGGCCACATCCTGGGCTCCGCGCTCACCGACATCCACGTGCAGGAGAACGGCTCGACGCATCGCCTCCTGTTCACCGGCGACCTGGGCCGGCCCCACATGCCCATCCTGCGCGACCCGGTGATCGTGCGCGGCGCCGAGACGCTGATCACCGAGAGCACCTACGGCAACCGCGTGCACCCGTCCGAGACCGACGTGAGCGCGAAGCTGGCCGGCGTGGTCAACGAGGTCTGCGAGGCCCGCTCGAAGCTGATCATCCCGGCCTTCAGCGTCGGTCGCACCCAGCAGCTCCTGTACTATCTGGACCTGCTGCACGGGGCGCGGCGCATCTGCCCTCTGCCCGTCTACGTGGACAGCCCGCTCTCCACGCGGGCGACGGCGGTCCACGAGCGCCATGCCGAGTGCTTCGACCGGGAGACCCTGGCGCGGCTGCGAGGCGGGAATTCGCCGTTCGCCTTCCCTGCCCTGCACTTCGTCACCGACGTGGAGGACTCCAAAGCCCTCAACACCACGCCCGGCCCGATGGTGATCATATCGGCCTCGGGAATGTGCGAAGGCGGACGCATTGTCCACCACCTCCACAAGAACATCGAGGACCCGAGCAACATCGTCCTGTTCGTGGGCTACCAGGCGGAGAACACGCTCGGCCGGTATCTCGTCGAGGGCCACAAGACCGTGCGAATCTTCGGGGAGGAGCACAACGTTCGGGCGCAGGTGGCCAAGATCAACGCGTTGAGCGCCCACGCCGACCGCAACGAGCTGCTGTCGTACTATCGGGCGATGCAGGACTCGCTGCGGCGGGCCTTCGTCGTCCACGGCGAGATGGCAAACGCCGAGGCGCTCGCGGCGTCCATGCGCGATCAGGGGATCCCCAACGTCACCATCCCAGAGGTCGGCCAGACCTTCACCCCGTGATGACATCCTGGCCAGGAGGTACAGCGCGTCATGAACGGGTCCTTCATCGAGGTCTGGCGCCCGACGCGGATCGGCGTGAACGAGGTGGTGCGGCGCAGCGTCGGGCCGTTGAGCCTGTGGCTCAAGCGCACGAGCCAGGAATGGCTCCTGGCCACCCGCCGCGTGCCGGAGGAGGTCGGCTGGGGGCCGCCGCTCCCCGGGGCGCCCGAGCCGCACGAGGACGAGTGGCTCCGCTGGACCGCGGGCGACGAGACGAGCATGTTCCGCCTGCTCCCCGTGATGCCGAACCGGCCCGTGGTCCTGCGCCCGGAGTCCACCCTGGCCGTGCCGCCGACGCGCCAGGCGCTCCTGTTCGTGGAAATCCCCATCTGGGTCCGCATCACGGCCGGCGCGGAGCTGCGCTTCGTCCTGCGCGAGGAGCCCACGGTGGTGCTGCCCCGCACGTGGTTCGGCGACCTCGCGTCGGGCGAGCTGTGCTACGCGCTGACGACGCGCGCGCGGCGGTCCGTGAGCCCCGCCGACGCACGCATCCACCGAGCCGTGTGTCCCGTGCGCGTCCAGAATGCCTGGACGGCTCCACTGGAGTTCGACCGCCTGTGCGTCCACGTCGCCCACCTGTCGGTCTACACGGCGGCGGCGCAGTTGTGGACGAATGAGGTCCGCGTGACGTTCCGCGGCCCGGACGATCCGTGCCAGGTGGACTACGCGGAGGGGGCGCCCTCGGCGGAGACGATCACGGGCATCCTGGGCGAGCCCCGCGCCCCGACGACGCGGAGCCTGCTGCAGCGCAGCTTTGCCGGGCTGTGGGGTTTCAAGCAACTCTGAGCAGGATAGGTGGGTCCCCATGTGGATGTCTGCTGCCATTGAGTGGTCGGAGGTCTTCAAGGGCACCACGGTCCGCACGGTGATCGTGGCCGTCCTCATTGCGGTGGCGGGCTATGCGCTGCTGCGCTCCGCGTCGGCCCTGGCAGGACGCCTGGCGCGCCAGCGCCTCACCCCACAGGCGACCATGCTCGTCCGCAAGATGATCTTCTATATCGGCGCCGTCATCCTCCTGATCGTCGTGCTTCAGCAAGTGGGTGTGAACCTGGGCGCGCTCCTGGGCGCGGCAGGCATCGCCGGCATCGCCATCGGCTTCGCCTCCCAGACCAGCCTGTCGAACCTCGTGAGCGGCATCTTCCTCATCTCCGAGAAGCCCTTCGCCGTGGGCGACTGGATCCAGGTGGGCGGCAACAACGGCTACGTCCTCTCCATTGACCTCCTCTCCGTCAAGATCCGCACCCACGGCAACCAGTACATCCGCATCCCCAACGAGACGCTGCTGAAGGCCGAGGTCATCAACATCTCCCGCTTCCCCCTCCGCCGCTTCGAGTTCATGGTCGGCGTCGCCTACAAGGAGGACGTAGCCAGGGTGCTCGAGCTGCTGTTCGACGTGGCGCGGAAGAACCACTTCGTGCTCGAGGAGCCGGGCCCGCTCATCTACATGAAGTCCTTCGGCGACTCCGCCCTCGAGTTCTTCGTCGGCGTGTGGCACACCCGGACCGACTGGGAGGAGGTGCGCAAGACGCTGCCCCAGGAGATCAAGGAGCGGTTCGACGCCGAGGGCATCGAGATCCCCTTCCCGCACCGCACGCTCTACACCGGCGCGGCCACCGCGCCCTTCCCCATCCGCATCGTCGCCGATGCCCCGGGCAGCACCCGCGGAGCCGTCCCAGCAACTCCACCGGAGGGCGCGCAATGAAGCAGAAGCGCCGTCGGCCAGCTGGCGCGCCGCCCGGCACGCTCACCGTGCCGGAGGGCGCCAGCGTCCCACAGGCCATCCACATCATCCACTACACGCCCGACGCGGTCGAGGAGGTGGATGTTGCCTCGGCCGACGACGTCGCCCCCTTCAAGTCGCGCAAGGGCATCACGTGGGTGAACGTGGATGGCCTCGGCAGCGCGGAGGTGACCGCCGGCCTCGGCCAGGTCTTCGGCCTCCATCCGCTCGCCCTCGAGGATGTCCTCAGCCTCCGCCAGCGCCCGAAGCTCGATGACTACGAGACCTCCCTGTACCTCGTCCTCCGCATGCTCCACTACGAGCAGGGCGTCGAGACCGAGCAGGTGAGCCTGTTCCTGGGCCGCGACTTCGTGCTCACCTTCCAGGAGCGTGCGGGCGACTGCCTGGAGCCCGTTCGCGACCGGCTTCGCAAGGGCACCGGCCAGCTCCGGCGCCAGGGTGCCGATTACCTGATGTACGCCATCATTGATGCCGTCATTGACAACTACTTCCCCTTCCTCGAGCAGATCGGCGAGGTGGTCGAGGGCCTCGAGGACGACGTCGTGGAGAACCCCACGCGGCGAATCGTCGGCCGCATCCACAACATCAAGCGCGACCTCCTCACCGTCCGGCGCAGCGTGTGGCCCCTCCGGGAGGTCGTCAATGCGATGGCCCGCGACGAGAGTCCGCTCATCGGCAAGACCACCCGCGTCTACCTCCGCGACTGCTACGACCACGCCATCCATGTCATGGACATCATCGAGACGTACCGCGAGCTGGCCGGGGGACTCATGGACGTTTACCTCTCCAGCCTCAGCAACAAGATGAACAACGTGATGAAGGTCCTCACGGTCATCGCCACGATCTTCATGCCCCTCACCTTCGTAGCCGGCATCTACGGCATGAACTTCGAGCACATGCCCGAGCTCCACTGGCGCTGGGGCTACCTGGCCGTCTGGATTGTCATTGCCGTCATCACCCTGTTCATGCTCTGGTTCTTCCGCCGCATGGGCTGGCTTGGCGGGGGAAAGGACCAGTGAACGCCATCGAGGGCATCCGGCTCCTCGCTCTGTTCAGCGCGCCTCTTCTTGCCTTTGCGGGAGCGACTCCAGTGCACGAGAGCAATCCTGCCGATGCGGTCCGGCGCGAGCTGGACAGGGCTCCGCAGAAGGACGAGAAGCCGTTCGCCCCGGCCGATGGCGCTGTGGCGAGGCTGAACCCACCCGCCTTCGTGTGGCTCCCGCTCAAGAAGCGGCCCCAGAGCTACCTCCTGGCCATTTCGCGTTCGCCCGACTTCGCGGGCGCCTCGACCCTCGGCTTCGAGCCGCCGATCAGCGTCCACATACCCACCATGCCCCTCGCAGCGGGCGCGTGGCACTGGCGGATCGGCGTGCGCCTGCAAGGCGGGACCGTGGCCTGGGGCAAGGCGCGCGGCTTCACGCTTGCCGAGGACGCGGAGAAGTGGCCGTTTCCCGACATGGATGCCCTGGTGGGCCGGGTCCCGAAGGCACACCCCCGCCTGTTCTTCCCGGGCGCCGAACTCCAACGCGCGCGGCAGTTGCGCGACGGGCCGATGAAGTCGGAGTACGCCAGGCTCCTGCGCGACGCCGGGAAGTGTTTGGGGGAAGCCCTGGTGCCCGAGCCCGACTTCCTGCGCCAGAAGGGGGCCGAGAGGGGCCGCGAGTACGTTGGCATCTTCCGCGCCACCCGCCCGCCGATGGATAAGATGGAGGCCTGCGCCCTCGCCTACGCGCTGAGCGGCGAACGGAAGTTCGGCGACGAGGCGAAGCGGCGCCTCCTCCACTTCTTTGCCTGGGACCCCAACGGCTCGACCAGCCTCTCCCACAACGACGAGCCGGCCATGTGGGTGATGCAGCGCGGCACCCGCGCCTACGACTGGGCCTACGACCTCTTCACCCCCGAGGAACGGGCGAAGGTCGAGGCGGCAATGAAGGTCCGCTGCGGGCAGTTCCTCCGGCGCCTCACGGGCATGCCCTTCGAGAGCCGGCCCTACTCGAGCCACCCCGCCCGCGACGTGGGGTTCCTCGGCGAGGCGGCGCTCTGCTTCCTCCACGAATGGCCCGAGGCCCGCGGCTGGCTGGAATACGTGATGAAGATCTACTGGTCGGTCTTCCCCGCCTGGGCGGCCGACGACGGCGGCTGGCAGGAGGGGCCGGGCTACTGGAGCGCCTACATGGGCTTCGCCCTCCACTTCGCCACCGCGCTTCTGAAGGCCACGGGCGAGGACATCGCGCGGAAGCCCTTCTTCCACAACACCCCCTACTACAAGCTCTACACCAACCCGCCGCTGGCAAGAATGTCGCCCTTCGGCGACGGCCAGCACAACCCGGCAAGAGCCGGCTCCCTGATGTACCACTTCTCCACCCTGCTCCGCGACCCGTGTATCCGCTGGTATGCCGACGTGCAGAAGGCGGGGCCGGGCAGCGGAGCGATGGGCTTCGCCCTCTGCGACCCCAGCCTCCAGCCCAAGCCGCCCGCCGACCTGCCCCAGGCCCGCTGCTTCCCGGGCGCGGGGCTGGTGGCGATGCACACGAATCTCGCCGAGCCGAAGGACGACGCCTGGCTCGTCATGCGCTCCAGCCCCTTCGGCTCGATCAGCCACGGCCACGCCGACCAGAATGCCTTCTGCATCGAGGCATTCGGCGAAGCCCTGGCCATCGCCTCGGGCTACTACCCCTGGTACAGCTCGCCCCACCACGACCGCTGGACGCGCGAGACGAAGGCCAAGAACTGCATCACCATTGACGGCGGCGCGGGGCAGACGAAGCGCTCCTGGGATGCCAGCGGCAAGATCGTCCGGTTCGTGACCGGCGAGCACTACGACTACGCCCTCGGCGACGCCACGAAGGCCTACGGCGGCCGGCTCACGAAGTGCCTCCGCCACGTCGTCCACGTGCGGCCGGGCGTCTTCATCATCGTGGACGAGTTGGGGGCGCCGAAGCCCGTGACCTTCGAGTGGTGGCTCCACGCCCTGGAGGAGATGAAGGTGGACGCGGCGCGGCGCGAGGTCCTCATCCGCCGCGGCGACGCGCGCCTTCTCGTGAGCTTCCTGGAGCCGCAGGAGCTGGCCCTCACCCAGACCGACAAGTTCGACCCGCCCCCCGAGGACAAGAAACCGGACCAGTGGCACCTGACGGCCGCCACGAAGACGAAGGCTGCGTCGGCGACCTTCGTGGTCGTCCTTCGCGCCCACCGCGGGGCGCAGGAGGGCAAGCTCCCCGAGCTTCGCCTCCTGCCAGGCAAGGGCGTGGCGTGGAAGGAGGGCGACGCCGAGCGCACCGTGCTCTTCGGCTGGTCGCAGGACCCTCCCGCCGGCGAGCCGGTCATCCTCACTGCCCGGTAGCCGGTCACGCCTTGCGCTCGTCGGGCACGACTCGGCAGACCTCGACTACCGACGTGATCCCCTTGGCCGCCTTCTCCATTCCGTTGATGAGCATGGGCTTCATGCCAGCAGCGAGGGCCGCCTCGCGGAGGGCCGCCAGCTCGGCCGATGCCGCCACGGCCTGTCGCACGCGCTCGTCGGGCACGAGGATCTCGTGGATGGCCGTGCGCCCGCGGTAGCCGACGCCGTGGCAGGCATCGCAGCCCTTGGGGCCGCAGAAGGTCGCCTCGGGGTGCGCCTGAATGAACTCGGCCGCCGCCGGCGGCACGGAGTGGAGGGCTGGCGTCGCCGGCTCCTTGCACTTCGGGCACAGCACGCGCACCAGCCGCTGGGCGACGACGGCGGCCAGGGAGCTGTTGATGCGGTACGGCTCGAGCCCGACATCGAGCAGACGCCGAAGCGCGTCGGGCGCCGTGTTCGTGTGCATCGTGCTCATCACAAGGTGGCCCGTCAGCGCGCACTGCACGGCCATCTGGAGCGACTCCAGGTCGCGCATCTCGCCAACCATGATGATGTCGGGGTCCTGCCGCAATATGCTCCGCAACACGCGGGCATATGTGAGACCGCGCTTCGGCTCGATCTGGGTCTGGGCGACGCCTTCCAAGCGGTACTCCACGGGGTCCTCGGCCGACATCACGCAGCAGCGCGCGCGGTCTACCTCGTGGAGCATCGAGTACAGGAGCGTCGTCTTGCCCGAGCCGACTGGCCCGGTGATCAGCAGGAGCCCGTGCGGCAACTGGCACAGGCGGCGGATTGCCGCCAGGTCGTCCTCCAGCAGGCCCAGGCGGTCAAGGGTCAGCAGGATGGCCTGCCGGTCCAGGATCCGCATGACGATCCGCTCGCCAAAGAGCGTGGGCACCACGGAGACGCGGAGGTCCAGCTCCCTGCCCTCGATCCTGACCATGATCCGCCCATCCTGCGGCAGCCGCCGTTCCGCAATGTCCATGTCCGCCATGATCTTGATGCGCGTCACGATGGCGCCGGCCAGGTGGTCCGGGGGACGCGGCGCCTCCTGGAGCACGCCGTCAACGCGATACCTGACTTTGAGCCCCTTCTCCTGGGGTTCGAAGTGAATGTCCGACGCCCGGCTGCGGAACGCCGTCAGTAGTATCTGGTTCACGAGCTTCACGACCGGCGCCTCGTTGGCCTGGGGCTCGGTGAGCTTCACCTGCTCGTCGGGCACGAGGGACGAGAGGGTGTTGGTCGCCACGGCCTCGGCGATCTGGAACGCCGCCTCGTCCAGGACCCCCTTGTGCTCGGCGAGGGCCACGGCGCCGATGACTTCCGCGGGGAACGCGTTGCCGCACTGGCGCATGGCCGAGGCCAGGTCGCTGCCATCGAGGATCGCTTTGCGGATCACTTGTGTGGCCGCATCGAGCGGCGGGGCCGCCACCTCGGCGATCAACAGATCGAGAGCCTGAATGATCGGCACGCCGGACCAAATGAGGCGCCCAAAGGCCCTCCAGTAGAGCGCCGGATCGTCCTCTCGAGTGGCGGCGCCGGGCAGAGGGAAGATGCCCTCGCGGATGCCCTCGCCGATCCGCTCGGCGATCACATCGAGCACGCCGCCCGCCTCCCCCGCGCGCACCATCGTCTGCACGCAGCGCGAGAAGATCGCTGCGTGGCGGCCCATCGCCTCCGAAAGCGGCTGCCCGACGTTGATGTCCAGGAGCAAGCCGTCAACGACGGCGGCGAAGTCCGTCTGTCCCAGCCTCTCCTTCGCGTGGGTGAGCGTGGCGATCATCGTCCGCCTGGCCTTCAGGTCCTGCGCGACCGTGCGCCAGAAGGTCAGGTGGTTCTCGATGGTCAGCGACATTGGGGCACTCCTTTCACACAGTGTCGGCGAAGGCTCGTGCGACCTCGCTCTGGGCGCTGCTGCGGCGATACGACCGCTCGCGGGCCTCGATCCATTCGAGCAGCTTGGCCCGCCGCACGCGAAGCTGCCCCGCCACCTCGAACGCCGGCAGTTCCATGACCACCTCCTCCAGGTCGTCGAGCGAGATGCGGAGGAGCTCGGCCACTTCGTCCAGGGTCATCAGTTCCACCTCGTGGGCGCGCCCGACAGCGCTCGACAGCAGGCTGCGGGTCCGATGGAGGCCGCCGGGGGACGGCTGGACCCGCGGCAGCGCCCCGAGCCCCCTGTCCACGGCCCTCACGGCGTCGACTCGGCGCCGGCACGCGGCGCACGAGCCCACGTGCGCCTCGAGCTCGCGCGCCCGGTCGGCCGGCAGGCCGCCGGCGGCGAGCTCGGCGATTTCCTCGTACCTCACGTCGCAGGTCACGGCAGGCGTCTCCTACTCGAAGCGCTGGGCCAGGGCTGCCCGCGCCCGGTGAATAAGGGTCTTGACCGTGTTGACCGGGATGCCAAGCACGTCGGCGACCTCCTGGTAGCTCATCTGCTCGAAGGCGTACAGAACGATGGCCTCGCGCTGGCGCTCGGGAAGCTCCGTGATGAGGCCGCGGAGGCGGGCGAGGCGCTCGTCCCGCTCCGCCTGGTCGGCTGGCGAGGGCCCGCCCGACGGCGCGTCGGCCAGGTCGAGGCCGCTCTCGCGGATGACCCGCCGCCGCAGGCGCTCCGACTGGAGCCGGTTGAGGCAATGGTTCCGCGCGAGGCGGAAGAGCCAGGCTCGGAAGCGGCCCCGAGGGTCATACGTCCTCGCGGCGCGAGCCACGGCAAGGAACACCTCCTGGAGCACGTCCTCGGCCCCGTCCGCGCGGCCGAGCATCGTGCGAGCGAAGTTGTAGATGGGGACGTGATAGCGGTCGAAGAGCACGTCGAAGGCATCGGCGTCGCCCTCGCGGTACATCTGCACGAGATCGTCGTCGCCCAGGCTCGGCACGGCTCGTCCTCTCGTCTGCTGCCGTGGTGTGCCGTTCCCTACCTGTACAAACAGGCGAAGCGTGGAATAGTTTCAGGCGGCCGCCTTCGACTTCCTCTCCCCGGCCAGGGCCCAGGCAGGGGCGATGAGCAGGACGGACTGCTACGGCGCCGCGGGGCCGAAGCGGATCTCCCCGAAGCACAGGGGCTCGCAGAAGCCGGTGCCGAGGTCGTTGGGCGACCAGAGGTAGAGGTGGGGGTTGCGGTTGCCCGCGTAGCGCTCGCGGCCGAAGTTCCCCGCCCACACGCTGCCCGGCTTCGGGGCCGCTACGCCAAGCGACGCGAATGGGATGGCCAGCTCGGCTGTCCAGCGCTGGGCATCCTTGGCGATGTGAATCGCCGACGTCCACTTCGTGTTCCAGGCCTTGTCCTCGGCTTCGGTGGCGGGGTCGTAGCCCTTGCGGGCGTCGTAGCGCGCATCGGGGGCAGCCCCCACGATGAAGTGGATGTACTGCGTCCGACGGCCGGCCGGGTCGAGGAACACCTCGACGCACTCGAGGTTCCAGATGTCCGCATCGTGGCCCTTCGGGTCGGTGCGCATCTTCTCGACGGCGGGCTCGACGCACTCGAAGGCGACGTAGAGGGTCTGGTCGTCGTAGAGCAGCCGCACGGTGGCGCCCACGGCCGCGGGGGCTCCGCTCAGGGGAGCGAGGGGCTGGGGCGCGGCTGCCTTCCAGAGGTCCTCCAGGCGGCCATCCATCTGCGGCGCGGCGGGGGCCCGGCTGGCCTCGATGCGCACCGGCCCCTTCTTCTGCTGCTGGAGGCCCCGCAGCATCGTGTCGAAATCCCAGTCCGCCGGCGGCCCGGTCCGCGAGTGCATGTGCCCGCCCTCCCGGATGAAGGCCACGACAGTGTCCAACCCGGGATACCACACGCGGGCGCGGGCTTTGTCGTAGTTGAGGGCCTTCTCCCGCCAGGCCTTCCAGGCGTCCACCTCGGCCTTCACTCGGAGCAGGGCCTCGACGGAAGGCTTGGCCATGTAGGCCCGGTAGAAGATGTACATGCGGGCGTTGATGGCCAGGTAGTCGAAGGCGTCGCGGGTGAGGCGGAGCCAGCCCTTTGCCCGTTCGGTCGTCGCCTGGGCCTCGGCGGCACGCAGCAGGCTCTCGAGCCGCGCGAGCACGGCCGGCGGGTAGCGGGTCGCAAACTCCGTCTCCGCGCGCGAGCAGCCGGGCAGGCGCGGGACCTCCTGCTCGAGGACGCTGTAGAGCAGGTTGAAGAAGCGGAGCATGGTGGGCGCGGCCTCGCCGTAGAGGCCGGCGCAGTACTCCGTCACCAGTGCGTCGGGGTCGAGGCTCGGGTCGCCCATCAGGCGGCCGGCGGCGTAGTAGGCGGGGCCTTCGAGCCCCCAGTCCTCGCCTCCGCCGCAGTAGTAGATGCCGATGACGTTGTGCTCGTGGAGCATGCGCAGTTCGTCGGCCACCTGCCTGGGGCTGAACTTCGGGCCGATGCCCGCCGGATGGTAGGTGCCCCAGTAGTAGACGTAGGTGGTCATCGCCCGCACCTTGTCCTTCCACGCGGCCAGCTTCTCGGGCGTGGGGCCGCAGACCTCGGCCACCACGTTGTCGCCAAAGCGGTCGAACTTCTTCGACGGCCAGGTGGTCGGGCCGTAGACCAGCAGGTGCACCGTGCGGTCGGGATAGCGCTTCGCGCATTCGTCAATGAGCCACTTGTGGGGCACGAGGATGCGCTCGCAGGGGTGGTCGGGGTCGGAGGCGTGGCCGAACTCCCAGCGGCGCGGCTTGCCGGGCGAGCCGGCCGTGTAGCTGTCGAGCGCCTCGCAGGCCGGGCAGCGGCAGGGCTGATAGCCGTCGCTCTGGCCCAGTTGCGCCCACTCGTAGCCCTCCGCGAACCGCTCGGTGAGGCCCTTCAACAGGAGTTGCTTGACCTCCTCGCTCGTCGCGCACAGGTGGTTCCTCTCGCTGGGCGAGCGTTTGCCCCCGATGAGCGCGAAGTACTCGGGATGCGTGTCCTTGTACGTGGCGTAGGGCACCCAGACATTCCAGGTGTGGCCGCCGGCGGTGTAGATGCGGACGGCGGTGCGGAAGTTGTTGGCGAACGATGCGGGCGTTCCGACGCCGTAGAGGTAGCGGCCGTGGCCGTAGGCGAAGGCGGGCGTGGACTCGACGTTCAGGTCGTCGGGCACGCTCAGGCTGGCCGTCTTCGGCACCACCTCGCCTTGTGGCGAAGGCACAAGCCAGCGGACGCCCAGGAAGCGCTCGAGGAAGACCACCGCGGCGCGAGCCGTCCCCTTCGCCCCCAGATGCGTGCGGCCCGCCACGCCCGGCGTGTCGCGCCCGAGGAGGAACAGGCGCTGGCCCTTCACGACCAGGCGACAGCCGTCCCACTTCAGCCCGTTGGCGCTCACGCCGGCCGCGGCTGCCGCCTTCGATGGGCCAAGGACGATCTGTGGGCCCAGGCGCTGCTCGCGTTCGCTGGCGAGCGGCAGGTCGGCGCCCGTCGCCTTCTTGACATACTCCTGAAGCCAGCCGGCGGCCTTTCGCACCTGCTCGTCCGCGGGCTCGGGCAGCACGAGCGTCGCCGTCGCCTTGCCATCCTTCACCAGCTCGAGCGCGAGGGCGGCGGAGCCCACGCCGAGGAAGCACGCCAGCGTCGCGATCCTGCCTGGCCTCGACATCTCCGTTGCTCCTGACTCTTCACTGTCTTCTGTCAACTGTCCACTGTCTACCGGTTTCGGCTCCCGTCGAACAGCTTCGGGTCGGGCGGGGCCTGGACCGAGACACACGTGAGACCGTCGGGGCCGGCCACGGTGCCGTGGAACTCGCCCTCGGAGACCAGGATGACGTCGCCCGCCTCGATCGGCAGCTCCTTGTCGTCCAGGCGGATCACCCCGCCGCCTTCGAGGACGAAGATCAGGTCTTCGGAGCGATCGTGCGTGTGCTGGGTGAAGGCGACGCCGGGCGGGAACTTCGCATAGTTGAACGTCAGGTGCTTCGCCCCGTTGTGCGGGCCGTAGACGTTCCGCGTGTCGCCTAGTCCCATGTCGAACCTGCGGCCGTCGGTGAGCTTGCGGATCTGCATTCGGCACCTCCTTGCTGTGAGGGGCGACGTGCGCCCGAGATGAAGCCCAACACCTGCCAACGTATCTACGCTCTTTCCCGGCGCCTGTCAAGCCTGGTCGCGGAGGCGAGACGACGAGGCGACCCAGTCGAGGGCCATGCGCGTCCACACCGGCACTTGCACGCAGCCTCGAAATATGGTCCTCTGTGCGCCGGTGCGTGAGTGCTCTCATCGGCCCCTCTTGGAGGTGCGTGACGTGACGAAGCAAGCAGCAGTGGCGGTGTTGCTCGCGGCTCTGTGCCTGGCCGGGTGCGGGGCGCCGGGAACCAGGAATGCCGTGGCGACGTTCGCGGGCGACGTGTCGTTTCTCAAGGCGCATACCGATGCGATCGTGCTGTCGGACAAGGCGGGCCAGGCGCAGGTGGCGGTGGTGCCGCTGTACCAGGGCCGCGTGATGACGAGCACGGCAGGCGGCCCGGAGGGGACGAGTTACGGCTGGATCAACCGCAAGCTCGTCGCCTCGGGCGAGCGGAAGCCGCAGTTCAACGCCTTCGGGGGCGAGGACAGGATGTGGCTCGGCCCCGAGGGCGGCCAGTTCTCGATCTACTTCCCCAAGGGCGCGAGCGACAAGTTCGACTTCAAGGACTGGCAGGTGCCCGCGCCGATTGACTGGGGCGGCTGGGCCGTGGTGTCGAAGGACCCGACGAGCGCGCACTTCCGCAACACCTTCTCGCTCATCAACTTCTCGGGGACCAAGCTGGACATCCAGGCCGACCGCTTCGTGCGGCTGCTCGAGCCGGCCGACGTGAAGAAGCACTTCGGCGTGGACGTGCCGTCCGGCGTCAAGGCGGTGGCCTACGAGAGCGACAACAACGTGAAGAACGCCGGCAGCAATGCCTGGGACAAGCGGACGGGCGCGGTGTCCATCTGGATCCTGTGCATGTACAATCCCTCGCCGGCGACGACGATCGTGATCCCATACGTCGAGGGGCCGGAGGAGAAGCTCGGGCCAATCGTGAACGACACCTATTTCGGCAAGGTGGCGGCCAATCGGCTGAAGGCGAAGGGGGGCGTGCTCTTCTTCAAGGCCGACGGCTGCGAACGGGGGAAGATCGGCTTCAGCCCGAAGCGCGCCAAGCCGATCATCGGCAGCTACGACGCCGCGAACCACGTGCTCACCCTCGCCACCTACACCAAGCCCGAGGGCGCGACCGACTATGTGAACTCGATGTGGGAAATCCAGAAGGAGCCGTTCCGGGGCGACGTGGTGAACAGCTACAACGACGGCCCGACGCCTGCCGGCCCGCCCCTCGGCCCCTTCTACGAGATCGAAAGCTCCTCCCCCGCCGCCTTCCTGAAGCCCGGCGAGAGCGTAAAACACTGCCACCGCACGCTCCACCTCCAGGGGGACGAGGCACAGCTCGACAGCCTTGCCAAGGCCGCGCTCGGGGTCGGCCTCGCCGAGATCAAGGACGCCCTCAAGTAGCGAGGAGAGCGCAATGCACAGGCTGTGGAAGAGGGCCCGCGCCGCTGCCGGGAGAGTGCTCCTGGCCGCAATGGCTTCGGCACTGCTCGCCGCCTGCTCGTCCGAGTCCGACCAGGGCGCCGCAGCGAGGCGGGGCGAATACGAGTACGTCAAGTGGCGCGCCGACGGGGGCGCCGACCTCATCACCTTCGAGGACAAGGAGGTCATCTCCCTCAGCAAGGAGCAGCTCGGCACGATGTTCGGCAAGGGCCAGCAGCCCTTCGCGGGCAAGCGCATCGCCGTCAGCGTGCTCAACAGCGGGCCGAAGGGCGGCATCTCCGGCCCGCTCTATCGCCTGCGACCCGCGTGGCAGGAGCTCACCGGGGCGAAGCTCGACATCGTGGAAGTCCCCATCGCCGAGTTGCTGAACAAGACGATGATGGACCTCCAGTTCGGCGGCGGCCAGTTCGACGGCTTTGTCGAGGCCGCCTGGTTCATGGGCGAGTACATCACCCCCGGATTCATCGTGCCCATAGACACCTTCCTGGCCGACAAGCGTTTCCCGCAGTGGAACCCCGACTGGCTCCCGCCCGCTCTCCAGGCCGTCTACACCTGGGAGGGCAAATGGTATGGCACCCTCAACGACAGCGATGGCCAAGTCCTCTACTGGCGCAACGACATCCTCGCCGACCCCGAATGGCAGAAGAAGTACAAGTCCGAGACCGGCAAGGACATGCCCTTCCCCGTCAAGACCTGGCAGGACGTGCTCGACATCGCCCGCTTCTTCAACGGCAAGAACTGGGACGCCAACGACTCCGAGCCCGACACCGGCATCGTGATGCACTTCCGCGTGAACGAGCAGGGCATGTTCCACTTCATGTCGCTCTCCGCGCCATTCGTCGTCCTCGGCGGCGACAAGGTAAACCGCGGCACCAACAACTACTGGTTCGACCCCGAGACCCTGGAGCCGCTCATCAACCAGCCCGGCCACGTCCGCGCCCTCGAGGTCCTCTACGAACTGTCGAAGTGCGGCCCTGCCGCCCAGTCGGCCTGGGACCTCGGCACGGCCTGGGACTGGTTTCTCCGCGGCAAGGCCGTCTTCGTGTTCTCGTGGGGCGACGTGGGAGCCCTCGTGCAGGACGAGGCCCGCTCGAAGATCAGGGGCAAGCTCGGCGCCGCCGCAATCCCTGGCTCCTGCGATGTTTACGACATGAACGCCAAGACCTGGCGAAAGCTCGACCAGCCGAACCTCGTCGGAAACACCGTCGGAGGCTCCTGGCACGGCGTCATCTCCGCAAAGTCCAAGAACCCCGAACTCGTCTACTCCCTCTACGCCCTCATGGCCACCGAGCCGGTGAGCCTGTGGAACGTCAACCGCGGATGGACAGGCGTGGACCCCGGCGCCCGCATCCACTTCCTCCCCCCCGACGGCACCGCCACCCTCAAGGGCTACCTCGACGCCGGGTGGAACGAAGGCGACCTCAAGTTCTACCTGAAGGCCTATCACGACAACTTCTACGCCGCCACCATGCTCCCCTATCTCCGCATCAACGGCGCCGAGGAATACTGGCGGGCGCTCGACCAGAACCTGTCCGAGACCATGATCGGCCGCCTCAAGCCCCAGGAAGCCCTCGACCGCACGGCCAAGGAGTGGGACGCCATCACCGACCGCCGCGGCCGCGACGCCCAGCTCAAGCAATACCAGCGCTCGGTCGGCTACAGGAAGTAGCTCCCCGCGGCCCTCGCCCAGCAGTCAGGCCCCACCGGCCCAGGCCGTGGCTCGCCCCCCCCCAATTCACAGAATGCCAACTGCCTCTCTCAGGGGTTGGCATTCTGTGAATCCCCGCCCGGACGCAGCCGGATCGCCGATTCGCTCACAATGCCAACCCCGCCGGCGCG